>Ga0209083_1000084_pt1 | contig 141835 bp, 72 predicted proteins | sample AM7aDNAmetaG_FD_184132 | JGI IMG/M metagenome (GOLD analysis project Ga0209083, IMG submission 184132) | Freshwater microbial communities from Finland to study Microbial Dark Matter (Phase II) - AM7a DNA metaG (SPAdes) (version 3) | ecosystem: Environmental > Aquatic > Freshwater > Lake ... | reverse complement strand
TGCAAAAGGTATGTGAAGCATAGAGAAATCTTGATATACAGCATTTTCATCTTAAAAATATACCTAAAACAGACATTCCGTTAAACCTTCAGGTTAACCGAATAACCTGTGCTATCATACCCACTACCAAGTAACTCTTTGATGTTGAAAATGCTGTATTTGACGAGTGTTTTAACAAGGCTTTAAATGGAACTTCAAATGTTGATACCAATGACATTGGGGAGTGCGCTAAAAACCTAGCAAAACGAAACCCAAAAATATTCAGCAAAATAAAATTCGATGATAACGATCTTATGGGTTCCATTGTGGCTCAAGCGTCAGAAGAAAACAACGCTACAGCCTTGCTCATGGTTGGCATGTATGATATAACAAAAAAATCTAATAATACCGGTAAAATGTTTGACCCAAGCAATCCTATAACCGGCTTTCAAAGCAAAGAAAAGCAAAGGCTCGCTGGTTGGCACGCTATTATTAAATCAGGAGAACTAGGGAATCCAGTTGCTGCTATGATAGGGGGGTCGGCTCTTTTATTTGGAGATTTAGATCCAGACATGAAGGATCATTATCCTCAACCTGACAAAGCTCTCGGCATTAAACTCTTAGACAGTGCTCACAACAAAGGAGTAGGTAAAGCATCACAATATCTAGCGATTGCTTATCATGTTGGTCTATCTGGTGTGGAAAAAAACCAATCCAAGGCTAAGGAATATGTTCTAGGAATGATTAAAAATACCTTATACTCTGAAAATGACAAACTCAACTATCTTCTACCCATGTTGTACGCCTTAGAATGCGCTTTTGGTAAGAACATTCCAAAAGATTTTGCTTGTGCCTTTGAGCTTTCTAAATGGGTTGCCGAGTTTGGGAAGGGCAAATATATGATTAATGGAAGATCCTATGCTGGTTTAGCCGCAGCCTTAATTGTGCAAATGCATGAGCCTGCGACTGGAATGGACTTAATTGTTAAAACAAAAGAAAATGAAGCAATATCGCGTCATTATTTGGAAATTTCAGTCAGTGAAGATGATGCACTAGGAGAGCAGTATCAAGCATTATTTTATGAAGCTGGTGTACAGGGATTCCCTATGGACAAAAAGAGAGCTGTTTATTGGTACGAAAAGGCATTGAATCATAAATATCTGGATGAAGATCAAAATTCTCGTTACTTATTAGTTAATTCGCTAAACCGTGCAAGATCCAACTAAAATCTTGTTCTGATTCCCACGCGCCGAGACTGTGAAAGCATTGCCATAAAGGGTAGGTTTAAACAAATGTCACAAAAGTCAAGCCTCTCCGAAAGGCATCATGACCTGCAACGCCCGGAAAATCGCCAAGTCGACAAGGTTAGGCAATGGGGAATTGCCTTGCCTTAACGGCCTGTCCGGTCGCGCCTATCACTGACGCACTGATAAAAACCATGGGACTTGAACCGGGTCGCAGGGCCAAGCCCCGCACGGGCAAATAAACCGCCATTCCGCCACTTGCTCTTTATGTCCGGTTTTCGCGTAGGCGAAAAAAGCCCGGATGGGTGGGGCCGGTTTAAGGGCCGGTTAAGGAAGCGGCCTTATCGTGAAGCCTTCCCGACTCAACGATAAGAATCCCCGGTATGAAACAATTGACGGCTGTTTTGTGTGTGCTGCTCGTTGCCTTAGTCTTCGGCGGTTGCGCCCACGGTTACGGCTACCGCCCCTATTATGGTCATGCGCCAAGCTATGGCTACTACCCTAGGCCGCAGCCCTATTATCAAGGTAGCTATTATCGCCAGCCGTACTATGGCGGCGAGCACGGGCATGGGCATCATGGAGACGATGACTGATGACCCCCGGCATTTTCGCGTAGGCGAAAATGGGTTCCGAGTAGCAGTGGAACGGTAAAAGCACTTAAGCTTGTCTAATTCGGAAAAAAGACAGCGACATCATAAATCGGAGAATCTCGCTTCCACCACATAACCCGTTATATGCCATATTGCCAGCAATACATTAAAACGGCAATACAGCAAAATGGCAATATGACTGTATTATTCGACGACATCAATGTTTTCTTTTGCGAACCAGTCCATGAGTGCTTCCTCAACGATTTTGTCCATCGGCCATCCTTTACGTCGCCCGCCCCGCTCACCGGAAACTCTCAACAGAGTCTTGATGCAATGCGAGGAAAGCCTATAAGTGGCTTTTTCTTTTAGAGGTGCTTCCGATGTCGTAGACGGTTTGGGGGCGTGAATGTTCGGCGTTACTCCACCAGACACAAAATCATCGGGGTTAAGATGCGGCTTATTAGTAATTTTAGCCAGTAGGTTCGGTTTAGTTGCCATCAATGTTCTCCAATGACTTGAAGGTTGTGGAAATAGTTAGGCTGGCGTAGCCATCAGGGAGATCGAGATAGATTTAGGCTTAAAAAGATTAGCCGTCCGTGAACTTCAAAATTTCGATTGTTAGAGCAATAACTTCGGCTGCTGCCTTTCCCGTTGGCTCGACTTCCAAGGGGCTTTGCCCCGTCGCAGCACTTTCGGCATGTACGACGCGCGTACAAATATGCGTATTCAGAGTACCCACCGGGATCGTGCGCGGCTCTACGGGTTGCTGATAGACGGACAAGGCTTCAACAATATCTCGTCCTAGTGCGGTTCGGCTGTCTTTTTTGGCGACAACGAACGCAACCCTGATTTCTTGATCCATTGCCTCTTTGAATGGCTTGGCCTGTTCAAGCAACGACAAAACATCTTCTGTTGCCTCAATGTCAACGGGACTTGGCCCCATTGGTATGAGCAAGACATCGGAAGCCAGCACGATTGAGCGCGTAATTGCGCCAATTTCCCCCGGCCCGTCGATGATGATGTAATCATAGTTAGGGAGGTGGTGTTTTACTTCCCTGTGGATCATCTCTGTCGGCAGCCCCACGACCGGAAACAGCGGGTCTGTTTCTCGTCGATTCACCCATTTCATTGCGCTTCGCTGAGTGTCAGCGTCGATCAGCAAAACGCGGTATTTCTGTTCTCCCAAAGTTAACGCAGTCGCGACACAAATGGACAGGGTAGTTTTTCCAACCCCCCCTTTTCGATTTATGAATCCTATGACTTTAGCCTTCATGGTGTGCCTTTATGCTGTAATGCCACTATGCCAGCAGAACGGCAATATGGCAAGATGGCGTATAGTTGACTCGATGCTTCATGCGTCTGCTGCCATCACTTGATACATTATTTGCTTGCCCGTCTATCATCTTGTTTATTAGCAGCGCCATAATGCCAGCAATATGGCTAAATGGCAGACAGGCATTTATCGGTTGAACTGCCATGCGGCACTGTTCACGCCAGTATGAAAAATGCCACTATGCCAGCAAAGTGGCATAGTGGCAAGATGGATTTTCTTTTTGTTAGGAAATGCCTCTCTGCGCCTTCATTCTTTGCCTGTCTCTCCTAATGGCATGTGGGCTTAATTACCATAAAGCCACAATGCCAGCATAATGGCATTATGTTAATCTGGCAATGTGGAATGATGGCAATTAGGCATCCATGAACAAGCCCGTCTATGCCGCGTGGTTCATATCCAATCTGGCAATTGCCGTAAAGCCATATTGCCAGCAAGCCAGTACACTGGCATTCATGTTGGACCGCCCAAAGATTCGCCGGTTAATGAGGTCCACACGTTTTTTTTTCGCCTACGCGAAAATATAAGCCGACATCGGCAAATCTCTCCCTGCCTTTTGTCTCTCATTGCCGATCAACCGGCCAGCTTCGTCAAGGCCAGCCAACCGCGACCACAACGCTCAAGTTTTAGCGACGCGAAAATCTTGGAGTTGATAGCTGAAACCGTAAGCCGTTCCTCTGACTGGTACATCCGTCAACTTGGCCAATGCCGGAAAGGGCAGGGAAGGGGAGTAACCCTGGAAGAGATGATACTGACACATTGAGAAACGAGCATGGCCTTGGTGTAATATCTATGGGATTGAAGTCTAAAAACCATAAGCGAGAAATTTTTATGCATATCGAAATTGACCTCGACCCTACACACACCCAACGGCTGCACCATTTGCAGGAAACATGGAGCCAGCCTTTGGATCAAGTCATTGCCCGCTTGATCGACATCGGCCACACACTGGAACCTGAAGATTCCGCCAAGGCCACCATGCTTGCCTCCGAGGCTGTACTTCGGCGAGATTGGGAAACGCAAGAAGAGGATGCCGCATGGGCGCATTTGTAAAAGGCGACATCGTAGTTCTGCCTTTCCCCTTCTCGGATTTGAGCGCAAACAAGCGGCGACCGGCGTTGGTGCTTGCCTCATTGCCCGGTGATGATATTGTCGTTTGCCAGATTACTAGCCAGATATGCCCCGATCCCTATTCCGTGGCTATCGAAGACACCGATTTCGTTAATGGTGGATTGAAACAATCCAGCCTAGTGCGGGTAAGCCGAATTTTTACGGCAGAATCCAGCATCGTGTTGTACCGTGCAGGAACACTTTCCGTGAGCAAGCAACGTGAAGTTCGCTCAAAAATCGCACGTTTGTTTAGTTTGGAGGTAACACCGTGAACATACACCCCGTCTTTTTCGGGCTGTGTATTGTCAACCATTGCCAATTTTAGCCAATGGTGTTAATTTCAAACTTTTCCTAACCCCGAGGTTGCCATGACGATGAACGTCAATTTAAGCCCACAGCTTGAGGATATGGTGAGGCAGAAAGTCGCTTCCGGCCTTTACACATCGGCAAGCGAGGTTGTGCGCGAGGCATTGCGTATGATGGAGGCGCAAGACCAGCTACGCGCCGCCAAGCTTGAACAATTGCGGCAGGACATCCGCGAAGGGCTGGAAAGCGGGGAGTCTACGCCGTGGGATGCCGATGAAATCAAACAGGAAGGCCGACAGAGACGAGCCGCCCGCGCCAACAGCAACCAAGAGGCTTAAATGCCTGTCATCATCAAAACCCCCCGCGCTAAAAGCGATCTTGTCGAAATCTGGGATTACATCGCCGAAGACAGCGAAGCGCGAGCGGACGCATTCATTGAACGCATCGACAAGAAATTTTGCACATTGGCGCAACGCCCCGGCATGGGTCGTTTGCGTGATGAACTGGCGGTAGATTTGCGGAGCTTTCCGGTTGGCCGGTACGTCATTTTTTACCGCCCACTCTTCAATGGCGTTAATATTGTCCGCGTTTTGCACAGTGCCCGTGACTTGAACACTGACTTTTTCGCCGAAGAGGACGACTGACCCACAGCCGGTTACATCGCCCTAGAAATCCGTTCGCGTAAATCCTGTGGCGGGGTTGAGTTGATATATTTAATCCCATACGACGTCAACCGACGACCACCGGACGATGTTTCGATCAAGCCTAATCGCGCAAGATAGGCTGTTTTTACCCAACCCCTCGATTATGCGGAGCACAGCATAATCGAGGTTATGCAGAGTTCAGGAATATGCGGAGTGGCGGATGTAAGGAGCCGAAAAGAAAGGCAATTCGGCTCCAATCACTCAGCATAATTATTGACCATGCAGAGATGCGATCAGCCTGTCTGGGACTTTGAAGTGCCCACTCTTAAGCGTTGGCGGTACAACGGCGCTCATTGCCTCAAGCTTCTCAGTTGGATCGGCCCGCAGATAGGCTTCAGTCGTTTGGATGTCCGTATGGCCGAGCCAGAGCGAGACCTTGCGGATATCCCCGGTGGCTTGCAGCACCACCATGGCTGCCGTGTGTCGCAAAACATGCGGCGAGATTCGTTTCTTGAGGTCGTAATAGAGTTTCTGAAAAAAACGTCGCTAAGGAAAATATGAGCTAAATCCGGCCTTCTTCGATAGCTTTGTAATAAGTGCGCCTGCCAATGCCTACTTCGGAGACTGCTTTGCTAACGCTTATGCCACCCTCAACGAGCTTTTGTACTTGCTGCAACTTCGTTTCTTCAATCGGTTTGCGGCCTTTGTATTTGCCATCCTCTTTTGCGATATCAATGCCTTCCCGTTGACGTTCCAGCATAATTCCCTTTTCGAATTCAGCGATGGCGGCCAGCAGAGTAAGCATCAATTGCCCTGTCGGTGATTTTGTATCCAAATTGATATTTAGAACCTCAAAGTCTGCACCCTTCTTTTTTATTTCTTCGGCAATACCCAATAAGTCTTTGGTTGATCGTGCCAACCGATCCAGCTTTGTCACAGTGACGGTATCGCCTTTACGGATGTAATCCAACAATTTTCTTAACTCGGGCCGATGAACATTACTTCCTGATAATTTCTCCTTGAAAATCTCTTGGCAACCCGCTTTGTGAAGCAACTCCATCTGGGCAGTCATGTTTTGCTCGGTAGTGGATACCCGGCAATATCCAATTTTTGATGGGATCATTTTCTGACCTTTTTGCGCATATAGGATGTGAGCATATTACAGGTTGTGCATTTAATCAATTTCAATTACAAATGCACAAATTAAAGCCGTATTTGCTTGTGCAGCTAGGCCTTGATCCAAATGCACAGCCCACAGGGTCAACGTAGTGAATGCGTCGGAAAATTAGGAAAAACCGTGCAAGAATTATTCATATCATTATCGGAAAGAGAAAACCTGAACCGATTTCCTTCGGATATCCCAGAAGATGATTTAATCGCCTTTTTTACGCTCTCAACTATTGATAAGGGATTGCTGTTGGATCGACGGGGGGATCATAACCGTCTCGGTTTTGCCTTACAGCTTTGCACAGTGCGCTATCTGGGGTATTGTCCAGACGACCTTGCCCACATCCCGCAGACCGTCACCAGCTATCTGGCAAAGCAACTGGACATAACATCTCCCGTTGCCTTGATACTTCAATATGGGCAACGGGAGCATACCCGGACCGATCATCTCCAAGAAATAGTTGATTTTGTGGGATACGCCAAGGCGAAACAAACGGATTTTGACGAGTTAGAAGCTTGGTTAACCGATCGGGCCTTGGAGCATGACAAACCCATGCTGCTGTTCACCATGGCGTGCGAACATCTCTACAAGAGCAAGATTTTAAGGCCGGGTGTCACTGTCCTCGAACGGTTGGTGATCTCAGCCCGACAGCACGCACAACAGCAAACGTATGACACAATGGCGAGCATTTTAAAACCTGACACATGCACCTTTCTGGACAGTGTTCTTGATGTTGACGACGCCATTGGCAGAACACCTCTTTACTGGCTTAAATATGGCGCCACTTCCAATACGCCCGACGACATCCTAAATGGCATAGAGAAGATAGAATATCTTCGGCAGCACCACATTGAAGATTGGAATGTTCCTGATCTAAATCCAAACCGGCTCAAATTCCTGGCTCAGCTAGGCCAACAATCGACTAACCAAAGCCTACAACGTTCGGCGCCCGAAAGACGGTACCCCATACTGGTTGCCTTTCTCTTACGCACCTATGAAGAAATCATTGATGAACTAATCGAACTGTTTGATCGCTGCCTGGCGGATTGCTATACCCGCGCGAAGGGTGACCTTAAACGGTTCCAATTTGGACACGCTTAATGATGGACCTCTGGTTGATCTTCCGTTGATCGCAAGGAAAGCACTTGCCGCTGTGGCGCATAGCTAATCAATCAAAGTCAATGTCGGGGGCGTATCTTTGCGTTGCGCCCGACATTCTGACGGTTGGTCATGCCAATGGGTTTGGGCAAATGCTATGGTGTCTATGATCCGGCGCTGGAATGTTGGGCAACGATGTGGAAAATGGGGCCAGGTCTTGCCTTTTGCCATTTATGGCGTGAACGCGCTGGGGATATCCGTCTGCGAGAAGTCGTCGCCCTTGAATAATAGGGGTACATTGAACCGCTTGGCCAGGGCATAGGAAAAGCAGTCGCCGAAGTTCAGCTTGGCCGGGTGGCGACCTTTGCCGTAGCGAAGAAAAGCCGCGATGGCAGAATCCGCGATCAATTCATCCACCGCCACGACACTCAAGCTAACATTGTTCCGAAGCCTTGTGAGAAGTGCCTCGGCACTGGCTGGTTGACGGGAATAAAGCACCATCATTAATTCAACCTTGCTTACACTGCTTACTGCGGCACAGTGAGCTGTCTCAAGGCGATCAAGATACAAGGGTCCGTCCGCTTCCGGCAATAAAATCGCCACTAAAGCACTGGTATCGACCACTAAGTCAGGTAGGAAGTCCATTTTCGTCGTAACCGATTATTTCGTCTGGGGTACGATGATCCAGCACAGGCATGGACCACAAGTCTTTCATTTGCAATGAATATTCTTCCCACGTCAATTTGGGCCGGGTTCTCGCTGTATCTTCGGTCACAGTTTTAGATACAGGTACCAAGGCATCTTTTATCATGGCGATAGCTTCCTGAGTTATGGATCGATGATGCTCCGCAGCGGTTTCCTTTAGACGATCATAGAGATCGTCGGGAACATTGTGCAATATCAAGTTAGCCATCTGAGACCTCTAAAAAATTAAAATGCTAGCGGATTACCTGTAAATCTGCAAATCATCAACTCAAAAGAAAACCCAGAAAACCAGTTTGCGTGATATAGAGTTAGCCCAAGCTCGATTCAAAACGATTTCACTCTTGATGTGTTGGTCAGGCTTGCCTCACGCGCTGGGCTGCATCCACGCATAGAATTAAAAGCCGCTTGAAAATATAGTGTAATAAACACGGTTATATGGCATTCTGACACTAAACAAGCAAACAGGAGATGAATGATGAATAAAACAGCGTTGGCAACTTTTTTACTGCCTTGAGTTTTGCCGTCAGTACCGCATCCGCCCAATTAATTACCTTCGATGACCTCGCCGACAATGGCACAGGCACTGCCATCAACTTTGGTTATGCTGGATTGAACTGGGATAGCTTCGATGACCTTAATACAAATCAATGGGGTCATCAATGGGGTCAGACTCGATTGATTTAACTCCTGAACTATCGATCCGCCGTTAGCGGCAACTGCCGAATCCTCACTGTCTTTTCTGTGATGGTCACCATTGCACCGCTTTCAATTTTGGATTGAACCAACGGCCATAGGTGTTGCAGTAGCTGGGCAATCTCTTTGCCGCGCAATCCCTCCCGGCGGATGCGTATCACCGAAGGAGCGGATTCATTTTCCACCGCCAATATCGTGTAAAAATCCGCATCCAATGTGATGACAGTCCGACAGTCTGCCCTAGCGTGTTCCAAGATAACACGGTCCGTCGCACGGGACATGCCCTGGCTATGGACATGTATGGCATCAAAGCCAAGCGACTGCAAGTGTTCCGCTGCCGACAGGGGAATGCCTTGGTCCAGCAAGAGCCGGGTCATGCTGCTTCTAAAGGATAGATTTCATCAACCATGCTCAACGCTGCAAATTCAAGGGCTTGCCGAATGTCTTCATCCTCCAAGTCAGGATATTCGGCTTTCAACTCCGCCCGGTCAGGGTACAACGCCACCGCCTCGACAATCCTGCGTACAGTCAGGCGTGTCCCGCGTAAACAGGGCTGCCCATTCAGGATATCGGGATGGGTGGTGATTCGGTCAAATTTTCGGTTCATGGCTGACTCCTCACTACCATTAAGTTTAAGCGTTTATCGGAACGCCAAGCCCCAGCTTGGCATCAGGGTGTACCGCGCCAAGCTGGGGCTTGGCGTTCCGTCAAGGGCTGATTTCAAATCAATGGGGTCAGACTCGATTGATTTACACTAGAAAGGCTGGTAGGCTTTGCCTCATCCAGATTAGCAAGGCATCATTTTCTAAACCACACAACGCCAAGAAAACCCTCTCAATATCGGCGCGAGGCAATTCGTAAAACCCATGCATGCCCCATTCAAATTCCAAAGTCACCGTAATTGGCACGAACACGGGCTGAGATAGCGCCGCCACTGCGGCTGGTTTTTGCAACGCGGCCTCGGCATCGTCTGGATCATTGATGAAGAACCGCGCCAACACATTGGTATCAACGGCTTTCATGCTTTAGTTTTAGCCGTCAATAGAGCCGCGTCGAAATCTGCCAGTCGTCGCACCTTGCCTTTTGAGTGCGCGGTAATCATGCCGGTACATGACACTGTTCAAATGGCCGCTTACACGGCGGCGGGGGTGGAATCGACGGGCGTTTCCGCAACGGCTTCCTGGTCAATCTCCTCGGTTGCCTTGTCTTTTTTCAACAGCCGCTGGAACAAGCCCTTCACCTGATGCGAGTTGAAATCCAGCAAGGTGCCGCCGGACTCGAAATGCCTGATGAACACCTCGCCAACCGCATAGGTCACCGACGCGCCGCTGATGGCGATGCTGCCTCCGGCCAGTGTGCCCAGCACTGGGATGGCCTTGGCGAGACTGACCAGCCCCTTGATTAGGAGGATGGTCGACGCACCGGACAGCAAAGCGGCGACCAGCGACTTGGCGATGTCTTCCTTGAACGGTACGTCGTAAAGCTTGGCGAGGCTATGCACCAGCTTGATTTGCAGAGCCGTGATGCCAGCCAGGTCGAGCAACGGCACCGGCACCAAGGCGATGCTGGCGGAGGCCAGCAAATAGTTTTGGACGAGGTTGTGGGCGCGGGCCAGCCGCTCGGCGTGGGCGACCGCCGTAAGCTTGTCTTCAAGCGAGATTTGGGAATCGGGTGTTGCCATGGTTTTTCTCCAGATTTAATGGTCAAGTTGAAAAAACGGGTGGCGCACGGGCTACCGTTTCAAGTCATATTGGTGCCTGAGCGTCTGGATTTCTTTTATCAGGTTGATACGCGCTGGCGTGGCTTTTAGCATCTTCAATTGAGCCTCTGAATCATTGAGTAGCTTTAAAGCTTGCTTGGTTTCCCCTGTTTTAAAAAGAAGTTCCGCCATATCCAGCTTCCATGATGGGCTTTCATTGAGCAGGGTTTTAATGCTGTCAAGCCTTGAAATCGCTTGGTCTGGGCGGTTTCTTCGCAGTTCCAACTGGATGGCATAATACTGCAATTGAGGATTCAGCCCGATTTGGGCTATCCCCCGATCCAGAAGGGCAATTGCCGCGTCAAGCCCTTTTGCATCTTTTACGGATGCTTGAATCCCGGCTGCGGTAATAAAGCTGCCGGGATTTGCTTGTTTCTCCAATTGAAAAAATGTATTAAAGTCAGCCAGCGATTGCTCAATATTTCCCAACTGATAGGCCGCTTTGGCGCGATATTCATACGGTGGCGCATATTCGGGGAAGCGTTTTATGTACGTGTCAAAATATGAAATTGCTTTTTCGAACTGGTTCATGCGAAAAAAAAGCAGGCCAAATTCGTAAGCAACAACAATCGGCGGCCCCAATTTTTCCGCATTACTGAAATCTTTAAGGGCTTGCTCGTACAGTCCGGCTTCGCTGGAGTAAATTGCTCCGCGCTCTATATAAAGCGACTGCTTGTCGGGGTTTTTTTGCAGGGCTTCATTAATATGATCCAAATGTGCGCCAATGCCTTCATGCGCCATCGCCAAATTGGCGTTGAAGGCTAGCAGGACAAGCGTAAGCTTTTTGGAATAGCTGTTTGTCATAAATTTGTAGCCCAGTTCGAATCATACATTGATCATCCCCATCAGCAGCCGCCTAGGTTTCATGGGTTCAGCTTGGAACCCATGAAACACCGGGCATGACTAGCGCGTCATAGTAAAATGGTCCAAAACATCGCCATTGGCATCAATGAAGTGTGCCTTTAGTGCCTTTCGCGATGCATCGACAATGACAGAACCTATGACCGGCAGGCCATGCCGTTTGGGTGTCGCTGTGCTGGCGGCTTGCTGAATATGTGCCGGATGTTGCAGCCATTCTTCTGCGGTCGTAATGCTGCCACCGCCAGCGTCTGTTTTTCCGGAACTGCCATTCACCGTGTAAACCACTCGATTGTCAACGCCGCCACTGGTAGGGCTTAATTGCGCGTAGCTTTCACTTCCCTGCCCAGAAGCGGGTTTATTCGGGTTGCCCTTCACCAACTCGGCGTATTTTTGGTGCGAGTAGGTGTCGGATGTTCCGGTATGGTTGTGAAGGTAGTAACTTCGTTCATAGGAATGGGCATGCCCACTGTAGACCAGGTCCACGCCATATTCGTCAAAAACAGGAACAAACTCGTTACGCATATCCCAGATGGGACGGTCAACGATATTGTTTTCCGTGTCGTCAGAGTCGTGATTGGCCCCCCGCGTGTAGGGAGGGTGGTGAAAAATAACGATGGTCCAATCCAAGGTGTTGGCCGAGAGATCGTTGATCAGCCACTGGCGCATGACTGCGCGCTGGTCCTTGTCTCGGGCGCTTAGTTGGCTGTCGAGGCTCACCACATGCACATTGCCTTGGTTAAAAGAATAATATTGCTCTGTGCCACTGGGGACGCCGCCTACTTCACCCTTGCTTGGAAAACTGTAAATATCCAGATAAGGCATGGTTCCATGCGCTTTGTTTGCGCCATTTATCCATGTATTCGGGTCGGATGATGAGCTAACCCCAGGGTCGTCGCGAACTACCGTACCGCATGGCGCAAGTGGTGTGCCTGTACGATCTTTGATGTTGCAATAGTCAATATGGGCCGTGCCCATCTCGTGGTTGCCAATCGTCGACCACATCGCCACATTCTTCAGAAGATTTTCGTACAGGCTGAATACGGCTTGCTGATAGTTTGTATCGCTGCCATTCAGATAGGCATTGTCGCCCAGCATGAGGAACATGTCGATGGACTCACCGCTATGCTTGGCCACATAGTTCAACATGCCATTATAAACGGCCTTGGCCTTGCCTGCGTTACCGGAATCCTCATCCGTGCCGCTGCCCGAATCACCGACAATCCAGATGCGTGTGTTGCCGTCACGGGGTACTCTACCGCTTTTTGGGGACGTGGTGAAATATTGATCCACTGGGGCCTTCACTGCGCCCCCTATTGAATAGTAATACTTTGTGTCGGGCGCCAAGTCAGTGATGAGAGCCTCCTTGTGATTTCCTGCCGTTGTTGTCGCCTGTACTTCTCTATCCAGTTTGTCAATGTCTTGGCCGAGACACAGCTTTTCCGCATCTCCCCGCCATTTTACTATGGCACGGGTGTCCGACACCTGTTGCAAGAATAGCCGGGTCGTGGCCGTTTCCGTGCCGTCGCAAACAGCGTGATGCTCTGAATTGGCTATATTGGCAGAACCAGCAGGGGGCGGGTTGCAAGCCATGGACAAAAATATCAGGGAAAGGAATGCTTGATGTTTAACGTATCTCATTTATTTTAATTCCCATGTGTTATGGTCGGTAAAAAGCGATGCTTCGGTATTAGGTTTATTTGAAGCCTGCTCCGCGATTATAATTGGAATATAAGTCACGGCAAAACTCGACCAAGCGTTCGTAGACTTCAGGTTCCGATAGTAAAGCCAAATGACTGGAAGCTTCAACCTCGATCATTGAAAAATTGGGAAGACGCTCCTGCCAGATTTTCCAGTGATTCTTTTTATCCAATTCGTGCTGATAGCCAGAAAGCACAAAATAAGGTTCCATATCACCGAGGTACAACCCGTTTTTGTTGCGGAAATAATAGCACTCCACCGAGTTGGCATCGGGTAGCGGGGGGATTTCATAACGATGGGCTTGGTGCGCCGACTGAACCTTGGACTGTTTGCGGATTAGGCCATCCACCTGTTCTTCGGTGTAAGGCAAGCCGCGGGTTTTAGCCATTGCGATCAACTGCTGCAAAAAAGCCTTGTCTTCGAGTGAGACATCCAGTTCATCGCGATGGATCAGGGTTGATGAAAACGCTTCAGGATTCTGCATGATCGTGGTTTGCAGGGCAATGTTGACCGCCTGTAGAAAATCGTTCTTTGGGGAGGCTTTGGGTTCTTTAATATCGCGGGTATCGAAAGTATCCAGCATCACCAGCGTTGATGCCGATTCCCCTAGTGCCTGCAATTGCCGGATGACTTCATAGGCAATTAGCCCCCCCAGGGAATACCCCCCTACATCGTAAGGCCCTAGCGATTGGACGGCTTGCATGGCTTGGATGTAATAGGATGCCATCGCCTGCACCCCGACTATCGGGGGGTGTTCGCTCATCCATCCTCTTGCCTGAATGCCATAGAAAGGGCGCTCACACGCTTCAGCCAAAATATAGTATGGCTGAACACCGCCCAGTCCGCCGTGAAACCAGAAGACCGGTCGTCCTTGGCGGTTTTCATTCAATAAGATGAGTTCGGGGAAGCGAACGCAATGTACGCTTTTTGCCGATACCGGATAACTGGCTGAATAAATCCTGTCCAGGATGCCGACGTGGTTTTTTCTCAAGTAGCAAGACAACCGCTCGACAGTGTTATATTCAAACAGGATGCTGGAACCGATTTTTTGGTCTATAGCTTTTTCCACGAAAGTCAGCAAATTTACCACACCCAGAGAAGTCAAGCCTAATTCAAAGTAATTTCGGTTTGAGTCAATCTGATCTGTCGGGCATCCCAAGTGGCGGGCCAGTTGGGCCTTGAGTAGGCGCTCCAGTTTTTCTTCTGTGCAAGCATTGCCTTCTCCATCGGCATCCAGACTTTTCTCAGGCCAGCGGCACTGGGAGGTTTTTGCAAACGCGTAGGTGGGCAAATGCAGGCGTTGCAGCGCGTCCCTCCCGTATAATGCTTGCCAGTGAATTTTTTCTCCCCTAGCCCAGCGCCCGGCAAGCGCCGCCAGCGATGTGGACCCCTGGTTTTCGGCAGGGCTAACCCGGTCTTGCAGTTTGCCTTTGCCGCGCCAATGATTTTCCATCCGGGTATCTTGCAGCGTCGCGTTACGCCCTAGCCATTCCAGTTTCTCGGCCAGTTCTTGAACTGTTTCGACAAGAAAAATGCTGCGATGCTTCATGGCTTCCCTGCCAATTTGCAACGTGTAGGCCACTGCGTTCAAATCCACCTTGGGATTCTGCCGAAGCCAGCAGGCTAGCCGCCGCGCAGAGTCTGCCAAGCCCGTGTCTGTCTTCGCCGACAACGGGACAAGACAGGGCGCGGACCGCACGGTATTGGACGATGCGTTTCCACGTAGGTATTCTTCTAAAATCATGTGTGCATTGGTACCGCTGTGTCCTAGCGAGGTGACGGCTGCCATGCGTGTATTGCATGAGTTTGTCGGCCATTCCCGCAAAAGTGTGTTGACAAAGAAAGGGCTGCTTTCAAAGTCAATGTGTTCGTTAGGCTGGACAAAATTGAGCGAGGGGGGAATCAACCGATGTGTGAAGCCTAGCAAAATTTTGATAACGCTCAAAACGCCGGACGCTGCCGTGGTATGGCCGATGTTGGCTTTGACCGAACCTATTGCGCAGTAGTGTTTTTTCGCCGTGAATTGTCGAAAGCTGTGGTTCAGGGCATCGACTTCAATGGGGTCGCCGAGCTTCGTTGCGGTGCCATGCGTTTCAATATATTGGATGTCTTCGACATTAATTTGGTGCGCCCGGTAAAGTGATGACTGTAATTGGCTTTGCGATAAATAACTCGGCACAGACATGCCGGCGGTTTGTCCATTCTGATTGATGCCTATCGCGTCGATGGCAGCGTACACAGGATCCATGTCACGCTCGGCATCGTCTAGGCGTTTCAAGATCACAACGCCTGCACCGTCCCCTACGACCATGCCGTCGGCTTGGTTGTCAAACGGGCGGCACGACTCTGTCGGCGAGAGCATTCCGGCGCTGTTCATCATGATAAAGGCGCGGGGATCGGTGTAAATCGTTGCTCCTCCGACAATCGCCAAGTCTATTTTTCTGCTGCGCAGGTATTGGCAGGCGACATCCATTGCCACCAGCGAAGAGGAGCATGCGGTATTGATTGTCAGCGCGGGGCCTTTCAAATCCAGAAAATAGGCAATGCGCGACGATAGCACACTGGTGTCGGTGGCTAACACGCTGTGCGAGGAAACAGTCGATGACTGCGCCCCGCCGCCGACGCTGCCGATGAAGATGCCCACCGGTTTTTTTTGCAGTGAAGAGGGGGCGATGCCGGCATCTTCGAGCGCCGTGTAGGCTTCTTCCAGCAACACCCGCTGGGGAAAGTCCATGGCTGCGGCTTCGTCCTTGCCAATGCCAAAAAACGCGGCGTCAAAATGCTCCTTGCCCTGCATTCGCCCATAACGGGCGGGAACCGGCACTTGCGAATGATCTGCGAAGAAATCCAGCCAGCTTTGCTCTTGAATGTGCTGGATGCAATCTTTCCCTTGGCTCAGGATGTCCCAAAACTCCTCGGGGTCGCAGGCCCCGGCACATCGGCATGCCATGCCGATAATAGCGATTTTTTCCGATGCTAACCGGTCAGTTGTGGCCTTGCTGGGTTTTTTTTTTGCGCATCCCCTGCGACGGTGATGCCCAGCGCTTTAAGGTGATCAGCCAGCGCATCCACAGAATTGCATTCAAATATGACGCTGGTCGGCAGGGTCAGACGGAACTCGGTGTTGATGGCTTGCATCAGTTCGACAGAATGGATGGAGCTTATTCCCAGCGCATTGAATTTTCCGCTGGTCGGAAAGTTTCCGCTCTGGATGCCAAGCGTATTGGAAAACAGTTCCAGTAGCTTTGTTTTCAGGGGGTTGGGGGGCATGGACATGCCGGTTGTTGGTTGCTGGATGCTAGAGGGCGCAGCGGAGTTCCTGAGCTTGTCCAATTGCTGCGGATGGTGCTTGCCTAGGTAAATTTCCAAATAGCCGGTCAGCGCATCTAAAGTGTTATGTTCAAAAATCAAACTGGTTGGCAATTTAAGTTCAAACTCTCCGTTGATCGCCTGCAATAGCTCCACTGAATTGATGGAGGTAATCCCCAGATGTTTGAATGTTTCAGCCCGATCCAGCGCGGCCTTTGGCAATGAGAGCGTGGTTTCAAACAGTTCGGCAAGCTTGTCTTTCAACCGGGCAAAGTCGGATGGGTTTTCGATGTTCTCTGATGGCTGCGGCCTGCGGCGCTCGTCTGGATAGGCATCCGCCAAGAGGCTTTCATCAAGAATGGGGTAGGGGACGTGGCCGACGGCAAGCATTTCCTGCAAGGCCAGCGGATACGGCTTTGGGGTGCGCAATTTCCCCATGTTGTACTTTTCCAACTCGGCGACATCGGAATATTGGTCTTTACGCAGACGGAACAGCATATAGCTCAACCAGCCTCGGTCAATCGCAACCGCGTTGTTGGCATAGTTTCGCCATGAATCCCGCACCACTTGCGGACAGTCCTTGAGATTTTCCTCGTGTTCTGGATCGTGCTGGAAATTGGCGATTTGCGGTGACACGTCAATGAGTTCGTCAAGCACCAAGTGGTGCTTTGCCAGATTCCTGGCCCATTGTTCTTGTGTGGGAATGTAAATATCGATGCTGGGATCCTCAATGGCGCCATGCAGGTTGGCAATAAAGTCCATTAACAGGACGCGGCCATGATTTTTCAACGAAGATTCGATGTTCTTGAACAGTCCGTCTTTGTCGGCGACTAGGCAGCTCACTTCCAAGCCGATGACCACGTCATAATCTTGGCGCGGGAACGCAACTTTGGAGCTATCGTGGTTGAAAATGCGGGCGCGGTCGGACAGCCCTTTCTGTGCGATGCGGTGGCTGCCCAAATCGGCCTGCGCTTTGGTGATGGTAAACCCGTCGGTGCAGATGTGTGGGTAATAGTGGGCGATTTGTATCACGTCCGTGCCGTGGCCGCAGCCAATGTCCAGCAGATGTCTAATTTGCGTGAAGTCTTCCTTGAAAAACAGCACTTGCCGCATTTCAATCTGTTTGCGTTGGATCAGCGCCATTTCCTTGCGGTATTGCTTGGGGTTTAAAAAGACGCGGGTCATTGAGAAGCCTGGTGTCCGTTCTGGAAACGGGCAGAACGTCAGGTAATCCTCATAAAAATCTTGGTCACTGGTTGCAGCGCAATAAGTGAACAGTTCGACCGCTTTCTCGCCGGCGCTGCGGCTTGTGTCAGGGTTTGCATTCATCGTTAGGTTTTCGCTTATAAAGTTTGTCTCTTGGTGCGATTCTTCTTGGCATGGCCCATGGACTGGAAACATGCCCGCTGGGTCGGATAGCGATGCGCGTTGGACGGCGGGAGGCGCAGCCTGCGCTTTGTCCAGCCAATATTCCTTAAGCTCAAACGGGTAAGTGGGAAGGTGCAGGCGCACCGCCTTCCCCGTGCTTGTCGGCGGCCAAGCGACGCAACGCCCTTTTGCCCAGTCTTGGGCGAAGGCATGCAAATCCCCGTCCGCTGCGGCAGGCAGCGGGCAGGGCGAATCCTTGCCGGATTCGCCTGCAAACACGCCCCTAGGCACGGGCTGGCCGTCAAGGTAAGCCTCCGCCTGCCGTATCCACTCGTCGCGGGTTTGGGCGATAAACGCCACGCGGGCTTCCATCGCATCCCTGCCGACGCGCAAGGTATGGGCGACGGAGGCCAACGGGTAGGCTGGGTTTTGTCGCAACGCAGCGAGCAGGTGGGCGATCTGGGTGCGGCATTGCGTCGGCGTTTGCGCGGAAAAAACCAGTATCTCCGGTTTTTCGCAAACCGGGGCAGGCATGGGTTGCGGTCGGTACTCTTCAATCAGCAAGTGGGCGTTACTGCCGCCCGATCCGTAAGAGTGCAGGCCGGCTAGGCGCGGCCAGGATTGCGGCGGCCAGTGTTGGTTACTTGCCGCCAACCGGCAGGGTTGGCGCTCCGTCTCCAAGTCGGGGTTGGCCTGCCGGAAACCGCGAATCCGGTAAATCGTATCGGTCTGGAAGCTGCGCAAAATCTTGAACAGTGCACCGAACGCAGAGGCGGACTGCATATGTCCGGATGTGGGCTTGAGTGTGCTGACTTTACAGCCGCCGTCGCTTAAGACGACACCGCTTTCTTGCGCTAGGATTTGCAGTGCGCGGTTGAATGCCCGCCATTCGGCGATATCGGTGATTGGGTTGGCCATGCCTTGGGCTTCGATATAACCCAGTTCGCACGGGTTTAGGCCGGCTTCGCGGTAGCATTGCAAGATCAGGTCGGTGTGCGAGGCGACGTTGGGCGCGGCAATGGACATGCCGCCCTGACCGTTGAAGTTGACCGCGGTGTTTTTTAGCACCGCGTAAATCGCGTCCCCGTCCGCTTCGGCTTGCGCCAGCGGTTTCAGCAGGATGCTGGCGACCCCCTCGGCTGGCAGGTAGCCGTTGGCATCAGGGCCGAAGGAGTTGACCGCCTCGGTGCGGCTCATCTGTCCCATGGCGGACAGCGCGATGAAGGTTTCGGGCCGCAGTAGCAGGTTGGCGGTGCCGACGATGGCCTGGCTGCTTTCACCTGCCCGCAGCGAGGCCACCGCCCGATGGATGGCCACCGCTCCACCGGAACACATGGCGTTCAGGTATTCGCTGGGGCCGCGCCAGTCAAAAAAATAGGAAATCTGGTTGGCAATCATGCTAGGCGCGTTGCCGATGCCTTGGCTTTGCGTTATGTCCCACTGGGGGGGTTTAACGTATTCGTTTTCCTCTGCGCCGACAAAAACCCCGGTGTGCGTTTTGCGCAGGGACTCCGGCGCGTAGCCGGCGTCTTCCAAGGTATGGTATACCGACATTAGCAGCAGGCGCTGCCGTGGGTCGAGCAGTTTTGCGTCCTTGGGCAGCATCTGGAAGAAACCGGCATCAAATCCGCTAATCTGAGGAATGAAGCCACCCCATTTTGTGTAGCTCTTCATTGCTTGCGCACCGCTGGGGTCATAGTGTTTTTCCCAGTCAAAGCGTGTTTTTGGAATCTCCTCCAGCAAACTTTCATCATTGTCCAAAGCTTGCCAGAAATCGCGCACGGACTGGCATTTTGGCAGGTAGCCGGAAAGCCCGATGATGGCTATCGGAGCCACTGGCGGCAAGGGGGCGGCGGTCTCGGTGGCGGGCCGGTCACAGGCTTTTGGCTGGGGTATTTCTGTGATGGCGGGGTTGCCTGCCAAGGGATTGGCTCGGTCGACTGCCACCTCGCCTGGTTTTGACAACTCAGCGATCCGCTTTTCGATCTGCTTTAATATTTCCTGGGTATTCATAACTCTCCTAGAGATAAGCCGAGACAAGCCTGCGCAAATAGGGGAGCGAGGATTTCAGCATGGTGTAGTCCACGCCAAAATCAACGAGGCAGGCGATGTCGTCGACGCCCGCCTGTAGCGCATGGTCGACGATGGCTTTTGCCTCTTCCACAGTTCCAAACAAAGCGGCGGTCTTAGAATAGCGATGGTAAGCATATTCTAGCATTTTGGCCTTTTCCGCCTCGCCTATATCATCGACACCCTTGCTTCTGCCTAGCCCCGATTCGACATGCGCGTCGAGAAAGCTTTTAATATATTCCGTGAATGGCCGCTTGATGGCGTTGTCCACGATTTCCTTGTTTTCATGCAGAAAGGTGTGCAACATGAGCGAGATGACACCGGTTTGCGGGTCGTGGCCGGCTTCTTCGCGGGCCCGCCGGTATAGTGCGAACTTTTTTCCCATCGTGTCCATGTCCACCCCGGAAAGCATCGTGAACACGTTATACCCTTGCCTTCCCGCATAGGTAAACGCAGCATCGTTTTGCACTACCAGCAGCCATACATTAAGTTCTTTCTGGACGGGGCGAGGATACACCCGGATGGGAATTTCAACGCCTTTAGGCCCTGGGAAGTTCACGGTCTCGCCGCGCCACAGCTTCTGCACAATGGGAATGCGCTCGTTGCAAACGTCCTTGCGGTTCTCATAGGTATTTGGCGACAGGATGAAGTCTTTTTCCTGCCAGCCTGAGCCGAAACCCAAATCTACCCGTCCGCCGGATAAGATATCGTTCATGGACCAGGCTTCCACCACTTCCACAGGGTGGTGCAACGGCAGGGAAATTCCGGCTGTACGAAAGCGAATGCGCTCGGTTTGGGGAATCAGGTAGGCAGCCATGATCGAAGAGTTGGCGAACACCGAACTGTGTTCAAAAAAATGCCGCTCGGGCAAATAGACTGCCGTAAAACCTTCGCGGTCGCCAAACAGCGTTATGTCCCGCGTAAATTCGTATTTTTCCCGGTTCGAGATGTCTCTGCGGGCATCCGAGAAAAATAAAAAACTGAAGGAAACCGACCGTCGGGCAGGGTTTTGCAAGGGGCGCTGGATTTGAGGCTTGACCCCCAACAGTTCTTCCATAGTTTTCATCGTTAATACCTCTAAACTTCAACGGGTTCCGCAAACAGTTCAAGGATGCGCCGTGATAATGCCTGGATTGACGGGAAGTCGATCAGCCACATTGGTGAAATCTCCCTCCCCAGCTTCTTTTCCAGGCGGATGGCCAATTGGACACCAAACACCGAGTCCATGCCGTAGTTCTGGAAAGCCTCCCGCTCATCCAATTCTTTCAGCTTAAGCAGCTCGCAAGCCACATCCCGAATGGCCGCTTTGATGCTTGCCAGCTTGTCGGCTTCAGTTTCCTGACCGGTCGGACGGAATGGCAAAGGCGGTTCCGCCGGGGCGGGGGCAAGACCTGCTGCAGGCGGAATGTCTTGCTTGGGAAAAAGCAGACGGTGGATGCGCTGAATCAAAGACGGCTCCAGCAATTGAATTTCCTCCAAGTTGATGGCTTTCGCCAAGCACTCCGCAGGCAGTGGCCTTCCCTGTAAGGCTTGCTGCTCCCAAGCGCCGATTTTGGCTTCCCAGTCATTGCCGGACAGGGCTTCCGGTTGCCCCGGCCTACCCTCGGTTTGCACATCCATGAACCGAGACACTTTTGCTAGATCGCGGACGGCCCAGACGGCTAGCATGTCCAGCCTTTGGGCGGGACAACGGCCTAGCAGCGGGAAAGCCTTTTCAATGGAGATTAGACCAAAGCCATCGGCTTGGATTTTCTGCCTGCGCTGGTTGTCTTGGCTGGCGTGGACAGGATCGGAAGTCCAAGGCCCCCAACAAAGGGACACGGTGCTGCCTGAACGTTGGCCTAGGTCTTTAAGGCGGTTGCGGTGGCTGGCAAACTGGTTCAGGAACGCGCAGGCGTAGCTGTAGCCGGCCGATCCGCGTATGCCGAACGCCACAATCGAAGAAAACAGTATAAAGAAGTCCAGCGGCTCGCCTGCGGTCAGTTCGTCCAAGTGCAGGCTGCCTTGGGTTTTGACCGCCCCCATTTGCTGGAACGATGCCCAGTCCATGCTGGCGATCAGGCCGCCTTCCACTGTGTTGGCCAGATGGATGACACCGTGAATCGGCCCAAGCCGCTGTTTGACATCGGCATAGGTCTGCCGCAGCGCGGCGCGATCAGCTATATCGACGGAATAATAATGCACCCGCCCTCCCAAGGCTGCAAGCCTCTCGCATTGTCCCTGCCGCCGCGAATCGTAGGCGCTTCTGGACAGGATAACTAAGGTGGATTGATAGTGCTTGGCTAACTCGGCGCAGACTTCCTCCCCGACTAGGCCCAACCCGCCTGCCAGCAGGTAGGTTTTGCCGGCTTGGAACAGCGGGGTTGCCACGCTGTTGAAGCCCGTTTGAACTCTGCGGTTGATCTGCCGCCGCGATTGTTCGTAACGCACCCTCGGGAAAGTCTGGCTCTGGAATATCTGCGCCCCCTGCGCGGATTCCCGGCGGGCCAGTTTTTGGGCAACCGCATCATGCCCGTCTGCCAGCCATTCCTGGGCCAGCAATTGCATGCCTGTCACTTCTGGCCTTAGACCATGGCAAGCGATCAATGTCCATGCATGGTTTGGGTTTTCCATCATCGCCGTGCCGAGCAGGCCGGGAAGCGCTTCGCAATCCAAACGCGGCACTGCCGGGTCGCTTGCGTACAGATAGTAAATCTGTACCGGCTCTTCCCAATCTCTGCGCATCAGGAACTGGCTAAGATGGTAAACCGCCGCGATGTCGCCGTCGGCGGCTTGCACTGCGGAACTGGCCTGCGGCCCTAGGAACAGTACGACGGCGGGGGAGGGCATCAATCGATCCAGCACCAGGCCTTGGGCGTGGATCAATTGCACTTGCAGTGGCGCGGACAACCCGGCAGCCGTCTGCAATTGGTTTAACAGTTGCGCGAACGGTTCCCGATCCCACGCATCCGTATACACCGCCCAGACCACTTTGCCGGCAAACTGGATTAGGCGGGCTTTCCAGTCCACCCCTGCGGCCAGCGGGGCATCAATCCAGTCCTCCCGAACAAATAGCCAGTCTTGGCCCGACGTGGCGGCCTCCTGGCCGGTCGGCTGTGAAGCCAATGCTGTTGAATTAAGGAGGAGGTCGGCATCCCTATGCCGACTGGGCATACGGTTTGTCTCGGCGGCAAAGGGTTGCCGCCCTACGATTTGGTATGTGAGCGTGCTTAATTCAACAGTATTGCCCAGCCTTCCCCCGTGAAGGGAAGGAGTTAATTCAACAGAGGGGGGACGGTTCTGGGCTGCTGCGGGTTCCACCCAGTATGACTCTCTGGCAAAGGGGTAGGTGGGCAGCGGCAGGGTTTGGTGGCTTTGGGAAAACATACCGCAGAAATCCAGCCCATAGCCTTGGACGTACAACTCGGCAACAGTGCTTAGGCTTTCGATGTAATCGTCCGCCACCGGGGTTTGTCGGCATTTTTCCAGGCATTCATTGAGATGCCGTTGTAGCGCAGCCTGTTCGCGGGTGCTGTCCTCTTGCAATTGCGCAACATAAACGTCGCGCACCCGCCCGGTCGCCAACCACTGTCCCAATATGCGACGCAGGCTTTCCAAAGAGTCGGCGACGCAGGACAGGCGATGGTTCCAGTGCTTGCGCTTCGTCAGTAAGGTGTAGCTGAGATTGCCCAAATCCACCGGCTCGCCCAGTGCGTCGGCCTGTGCGCAAAATGCCAGAAGGTTTTCCGCCTGCCGAGCCAGCACGTTCTCGCTGCGGCCAGACAGGGCAATCAGCCAAGCGGGTTTTTCGCCGTGGCGGCGTGGGCTTGCGGGGGCTTCTTCAATGACCAAGTGCGCATTGGTTCCGCTAAAGCCAAACGAACTAAGGGCTGCGCACCTGATGCCTCCACCATCGACATGCCAGTCTCGCAGTCTGGTGTTGACATAAAATGGGCTGCCCTTGAAGCGGATTTCTGGATTGGCCCGCTCGAAATGCAGCGAAGCCGGCATTTTACGGTGCTTCATGGACAGCAGGATTTTGAACAGTCCGGCGACACCGGCCACCGGGCCGACATGGCCTATGTTGGTTTTGACCGAGCCTAGGGCGCAATACTCGGCTTTGTCCGTGTAGGCGCGGAAAGCGCGTGTCAAGGCACTGACTTCAATGGGATCGCCAAGTTTTGTGCCTGTCCCGTGCGCCTCGACCATTTGAATGTCGGCGGGGTCAATGTGGAAGCGGTCGTAAACGTAGCGTTCCAAGCGTTCTTGCGACTTGGCGCTGGGCGCGGTGATGCCGTTCGTATTGCCGTCCTGGTTGATGCCGCTGCCGCGAATCACGCCGTGGATGTGGTCGCCATCCGCGACAGCGTCGCTCAAGCGTTTCAAAGCCACCACACCCGCGCCTTCGCCCGGAATAAAGCCGTCCGCCGTTTCGTCAAAACTGCGGCAACGGCCCGTTGGGGACAACATGCCCGCCCGGGTGCCCGTCTGGTAGAACGTGGGCGTACACATCACCGATACGCCCCCGGCTAGAGCAAGCTTGATTTCCCGCATCCATAAGGCTTGGCACGCTTGGTGGATCGCCACCAAGGAGCCTGAGCAGGCCGTGTCCACGGTGACCGCTGGCCCGTGAATGTTCAGGTAGTAGGCGATGCGCGCTGGAATGACCGATGCCGAGTTCCCCCAGAACGCCTGGGCGGGCGCAGTCCCGGTGTCAAACAAACGGACGTAGTCCGAGCCACCGTAGCCGACAAAGATGCCGTATGGCTTGCCGTCCGCGCTATCATCGGCATAGCCGGCGTTTTCCAAGGCGCTCCATGCAGTTTCCAAGAAAATTCGCTGTTGCGGGTCCATATAGGCGGCTTCGGCCCCGGAAATTTTGAAAAACAGGGGGTCGAAGCGGTCAATGTCGTCCATGAATCCGCCATCGACGCGAAAATCGGGATCTTTGAGTTGGCTAGGCGAGAAAAATTTGGACAAATCCCAGCGCGAGGCGGCGCACACCAAGTCTTTGCCGGCTGCTAGGTTTTCCCATAAGACATCTAGGTTGGGAGACCGGGCAAACTGGCCGCTTATGCCCACAATCGCAATAGGCTCTTGGGCGAATGTCGCGCTGCTACCGACCGTCGGGCTTTGCCCATGCATGGCACCGGCTTGCGCCGGGTCACTTGTGTTGGCATCGCCGCGCCGCGCCGCGCAGTCCCCCCGCGTTTTCGGGGCAGGGACTGTCGAATGCGCGAATGCGGACCGCAAACCTCGATGCGTGTCGGCGATGTAATCCCGTAGCTTGCGCACCGAATTGTAGTCGAAGATCGCCACGGTTTCCAAGTCTAGGCCGAGGCGCTGGTTGAGTCGGCGGATGAAGTTGATGCCCAGCAGGGAGTCCAGCCCGTAATCGGCAAATGACTCGTCCATTCCGATGTCGTCGCACTCCATTTGTAGGGCTTCGGCGAGTTCCGCAACGAGCACTTCGGCAATCGAATTTTGCGCATCTTCAGTTTGCGCCGCCGTCCCGTCCAAGCCGTCGCCCAAGGGTGCCACGGCTTCACGGCTATTTTCCGCAATGATGATTTGCTGCCCAAAGCCATGCTCCGCCTGCGCGGGAAAAGTCACACGGGCAAAGCCGGCCTCCGCCAGCACCCGCGACCAGCTTTCCGGCTGAAGGCCCGGTATGCCGGGAATCCTCAACTCGGCATCGTCGTATAGCCACCACCCTTCTAGCAAGCCGAACGTCAAGTGGACAAACAGAGATTTGTCGCTCATTTCATTAATCAACAGCAGTCCGCCGGGGCGCAAGGCGGAGCGGGTGTGGCGCAAGGTGCGTCGAACGTTGCCGGTGGCGTGCAAGACATTGGTTGCAATGGCAAAGTCAAAATGATGGAGTGGTACATCTTGTTCGGCCAAGGGCTTGTCTATGTCCAATAACTTGGTCGACAAATAAGGGTTGCCCGGTGCGTAGTGCCGCTTCGCATGGTTCAGGAAGACTTTGGACAAGTCGGTATAGCAATACTCGGCTAGAACCTGCTGGAAAGGCCGCAATTGCCGTAGCAAGCCACGGGTGGTGCCGCCAGTCCCGGCACCGATTTCCAGAATGCGAATGGCGGCTCCGGGGGCCGCCTGCATGTGTGCCTGGATGGCCGCGACCAGTGCGTCGCCCAACACGGCGTTGAAATAGTCAGACACCAGATTGTTCTGATAAATAGCTTCGACCAGTTCCATGCTGCCATTGGGAAACATGATGTCGGTGACCAACTTTTGCCCAGTCAGAATGGCCGGCAGCCAGCGCAGGCAAGCCTCCACCAAACCAATTTGCGCCCGCTGGTTGGGATTTTCCAGCCAACGCGGCTTTTCCCTGCCCCATTCGTCCCACAGGGCATCCAAGCAGGCGATGTCTTGTTTGAAGCAGAAAAGCTTCCCATCCTGCCGGTACAGGTATTGCCTGTCAATCAGCAATTGGATGCTTTCATCGAGCCAGCGCTGGTAGAACGCGGGAATCTTGTGGCGCGGGCTGCGGGCTGCAGCGAGCGCAACCATTGAGGAAACCGCAATCTCGCCGGATGCCTCCGGGCTTTCCACCCAGGTGACAATACCGGCCTCGTGCAGGTTGGCCCATAGCAAATCAAACAGCAAGGCTTCCATCCTAGTGTTTTGCAGATCGCTGCTCTGCGCCTGTAGTTGCGCCAGCAACACATCTTTGTGCGCTGGCAATGCGCCGCCTTGTTGCGTAGGCTGACATTGCGGGCCGTATTCTTTGTTGGCGAAAGGATAGGTCGGCAAATGGACGCGTTTGGCGGGCTGGCCATAGCTAGCCGCCCAATCCAACGCTTGCCCCTGGCACCAGCGTTGGGCGAGTTGTTCGACTGGCGCGTCCGGTGCAGGCGGTGGGCTATCTGCGGCATTGCGGGATTGCGCGACACCCTGCCAACAACCCGCCACATTTTGCCCGTCAAGGAACGCTAACATTTTCTGCGCCAGTTCGGAAACCGTTTCGGCGGCAAAAACCAGCCGGAATCGCATGGCCTCCCGCCCGGTTTGCAGGGTGCGGGCGATTTCCGCCAATGTGGCGGTCTGGTCCAAAGAACCGTTTTGCAAGCGCTCAAGAAAAGTGGCGTAGTCTTGGACCAGTGTGCTCAGGCTGCTTTCTGTCTTGGCTGACAAGGGAACCGGCCAAATTTGCCCGTTGTTTGCCCTGCCGCTAGGCACAGGGGCTGACGGACTATGCTCTCTGACGACCAAATGGGCATTAGTGCCACTGTGGCCGAACGAATTGACCGCCGCCATGCGCGGGGCACCGGACGGGGCTTGCCATGCCGCCGCTTGGGCATTGATGTAAAAAGGCGAGCCTTCGAACTCGATCAGGGGATTGAGCCGATTGAAATGCAGGAGTGGCGGAAGCTTCCGGTGCCTCATTGACAACAAGGTCTTAATCAGGCCAATGACACCCGCCGCCGCCGAAGTGTGTCCGATGTGCGACTTGGCACTGCCTACCGCGCAGCAAGCCTGCTGGCGGGTCAGCCTTTTAAATGCCCTGGCCAAGGCATTGGCCTCCACCGGGTCGCCGAGCTTGGTGCCGGTGCCGTGGGCTTCGATGTAGCTGATGGCCGCCGCGTCGATGCCGAATTTTTGGTAGATGTCGGCGATCAACTGTTCTTGGGCCAGGCCGTTGGGCGCTGTGAGGCCGTTGCTTGCTCCGTCTTGGTTGATGCCGGAACCGCAAATCACACCGTCAATGCTGTCGCCATCGGCTATGGCGTCTTCCAAGCGCTTCAGCACCACCACGCCGATGCCCTCGGAAATAACCGTCCCGTCCGCCGATGCGTCAAATGTGGCGCATATTCCGCGCGGCGACAGCATCTCCGCCGCTGACAGATTAATCAGCGCGTCTTGGTTCATGCAGGCGTTGACACCGCCGGCCAGAGCCAAGTCCGACTCGCCGCTGCGCAGGCTTTCACAGGCCAGATGGATCGCCACTGCGGAAGAAGAGCAGCCAGTGTTGACCACCAGCGCCGGACCACCTAGGTTTAGGCAGTACGACAGGCGGGAGGCGACCAGTGCGTCGGAAGCACCGGTGAAACTTCCCTGAAAATAGCCAGTCGGTTCGGCCCCGATGATTACGCTGGTTTTGGAGCCGCCCAGCCGAGCCGGGTTGTAGCCGGCGTCCTCAAACGCTTTCCAGCCCTCCTGCATGACCAGGCGCTGATGAGGATTCATGGCATGGGCTTCACGCGGCGAGAGATTGAAGAACTGCGGATCGAAGCCGTACCTGTCCGGCAAAATCCCGCCCCATTTGCAATAGCTTTTGCCCGGCTCTTTGGCAGGGCTGAAATAACGCGCCTGATCCAAGTATTGCTCGGGGTATTCCACAATGCCGCTGGTTCCTTGGATCAGCTTGTCCCAGAACTCGGCGATATTCAAGGCCCCTGGAAATTTCCCCGACATGCCGATTACCGCAATGTCGGCGGATGCCGCCGCGACATGCGGACGGGGTTCTGGAATGGCCGGTGCGGGTTCGGCGGCGGGCAAAGCCTGTGCCGCAATGTCTCCCCGGTAGCGCTTGATTAAATGCTTGGTGAGACGCGCAAGCGAGGAATACTCAAAAATGACCGCCGTGTTCAAACGGATGTTCAAACGGTCATTGATCAGGTTGACAAAGCGGACGCCCAGAATGGAATCTAGCCCATATTCGGCAAACGCCAAGTTTGGATCAATATTCTCTCTTGGCGCCTTCAAAGTGTTTGCGAAACTGTCGGCGGCAATCTCCCGGATGTGTTCGTCAATGTCGGTTATTTTACTGACCGCCGCAGAATGTGCAGCGGCATCTGTTGGCCTGTGATAGTTCATCAGCGCCAGCACCGACGGCGACGGCCTGAAGCACAGGACTTGTGACAGCGGTGTCGGCTGTTGCAAGGCGAACACAAACCTTTCAAAGCAGGCGCAGCCTTCCTCGTCATCCAGGCAAGAAAAGTTTTGCGCGGCGGGGCTTTGCTTAAAGGACGACCGCCAGAATCCCCAGTTGATCGTGCCGACAGGGAACTTGGCACGGCGATGCAGCGCCTGCGCCAAGGCGTCCGAGAATGCAATCCCGCTGGCATAGGCTGAATGCTTTGCCGCGCCGGAAAAGGCATACGCCTGCCCGGAAGAAAAATAACACAAAAAATCCAGCGGCTCGTTTTCCAAAGCGGCGTAAAAATAGACACTGCCTTTGGTTTTCACGTCCAGTATGGCTCTGAACGCGGCTTCGGTAGTTTTGTCGATGGAGTTGTCGGCATCGAACAACAGCGCGGAATAAAGTGCGCCGTGAATGGCAGGATACTCCCTTTTGACGCACTCCACCGCCTGCCGCATGGAATCCAGGCATGTGGCATCAGCCTGGATATAGCTTGGCTGATCGGCGAAGCCGGCAAATGCCTGGAGCGCCTCTTGCACATTTGCGGCCTGTTCCGCGCTTCGTCCCAGCCAAATGACACGCGCCCGATATTGGCTGATGAGATGGCGGCTTATCGCCCGCCCTATCGTGCCGGCCCCGCCGAGTATCAAGTAAACGCCGCCTTGCCTAATCGGCGAAAATGCAGGGTCAGGCCAAGCCAAGTCGTAAAACGCTTGCCGGTAGCGGGTACCTGCCCGGATTTTGATAACTTCGCCTTGACTTGAGGCTGGCTCGCGGACAATGGCCGCCAGCAAGGTTTGGCGCAGCGCAGGCTGCGCCAGATCCTGGCTGGACAAATCAATATTGCGGACGGCGAAGCGGTGATTGCCCTGAGCAATGGCGTAGGCCAAGCCGGTCAGTCCCGCGCCTTGGGGGCGGACGGCTTCGTCGGCCAGGGCATAGTTGTCCAGCGTCAGGATGTAGGTGTCGATGGTATGAGGCTGGTGGTTATGCGCCGTCAGGTATTTGACCAGCCGCAACAGTTGGATTTCGTTGCGTTCCTGGCTGCACGCCAAGGCATGCAGCGGCAGGCCACCGGGTTCTGCCTCGTCCAGAGAAAGAAAATACAGGCAGTCAATTTCTCCCGCCCCGCGCAGGCAGCTTGCAAACCCCGACGTGTCGCCGATGCCGCACAGCCACTCGGCGGCGGAGACGTGTCTGGTTTCGGATGCCAGCCGGATCAGGATGGTTTCGACGTCACGGTGGTGTTCCGCCAGAGCCTGCTCCAGGCGGGACGGAGACTCGCCGCACACGATCAGCACGGTTTGCTGGGAGGCCTGAACACGCTGCGGCGCGTCGGCTTGGGCATCCCAGCGGGCCAGGAAGCTGATGCCCCTTGCCTGTTCGGGCGCATCGGGACAGGTCGGCGGGGAGGCCGCCCGCACAGGCTGCGGACTTGGTTTAGGCTGCGGCACTGACTCTTCATGCCAATAGCGCTCTTTGAGGAAGGGATAGGTGGGCAGGCTGATGCGATGCGGGTGCGGCACCCCGTCCGACTGGTGCAGGCGGTTCCAATCGACGGTAAAACCCATTGTCCACAGTTCCAGCAACTTCGGATATTTCTTTTTCGCCATCCAGGCATCGAGCAGGGCGGCGGCGTCTTCGTCCGAATGCAACAAATTCGACGCTGCCGCGCCGGTTTTTGCAGGCGACTGATAAACATCCTCAAGCCCTGCAACCCCGTCGCCGACATCTTGGGCCAGAAAGGCATCCAGCTTCTCTTCCAGTTCCCGCATGGAACTGGCTATGAAGCCTGCGCGGGCATCCATCGCCTCGCGCCCAACTTGCAAGGTATAAGCCAGATTGGCAAGATTAAAACCCCGAGGGCTTGCATCGACCGGTGTTTTCCGCAGCTTTTGCAGCAACCGGGCGGCAACAATGCGCAGGCGCTCCGCGTTTTTTGCGGACAAAGGAACGATGGCCGGCTGCGCCGATTGCTGCAACGCATTTTGCCAGGCGGGGGGAATGTATTCTTCAATAATGACATGGGCATTCGCCCCGCCGGCACCAAACGAGGACAGCCCCGCCGTTCTTGGCGCGTATTGAGTCTCGCCGTTCACCTGCACACGGGGACGCTGCCAATGGGCCAGGCCCTGCTGCACCACAAACGGCGTGTCCTTGAATTCAATGGCCGGATTGAGGGATGCGCTGTGTAAGGAAGGGGCCAGTTGTTGATGCTGCAATTGCAACAATACCTTGGTCAGCCCGGCGATGCCGGCCGCACTTTCGCAATGGCCGATGTTGGATTTGATGGAACCAATCGCACAGCTTTGCGGATGGGCCGCGAAGCCGTCCGCCAGCGAGCTTTCAAACGCCTTTGCCAGTGCTTTGATTTCAATCGGGTCGCCTAGCGCGGTGCCTGTGCCGTGGGCTTCCACATAGTTGACGGCGGCGGCGGAAATGCCGGCCCGGCGCAGGGCCTCGGCCACCATCGCCGCCTGCGCGTTGGGATTCGGCACGGTGTAGCCGTTGGTTCTGCCGCCGGCATTAACGGCACTGCCTTTCAGCACGGCATAGATGTTGTCCCCGTCCTTGATGGCTTGCGTCAGCGGCTTGAGAATGACCGCGCCCACGCCCTCCGCCGCGATGAAGCCGTCCGCCCCGTTGCCAAACGATTTGCATTCGGGGCCTGCGGAGAGCATCCCCAACTCGGTCAGGCCGATGTAGTGAGTGGGGGCTAGGATCAGGTTCACGCCGCCGACGATGGCCCGCTGGCAACTGCCGCAATACAGGCTTTCCAGCGCGACATGCAAGGCAGTGAGCGAAGCCGAGCACGCCGTGTCCACCGCCATGCTTGGCCCTTGAAAATCAAACTGGTAGGAGACCCGGTTGGCTATCGAGAAATGGGCGGGCTTGCCCCGGTAGCTGGAGTTCATCGCGCCGACAAAGACCCCGGTTTGGCGGTCGCCGCCAAAATTGTCCGGGGTATAGCCCGCGTCTTGCAGGGCTTGGTAAGCGCACTGCAAAAACAACCGTTCTTGGGGGTCCATGGCTTCCGCTTCACGCGGCGAAATACGGAAAAACAAAGGATCGAAGCAGTCCACGTCATCAAGAAAGCCGCCCCAACGGGTATACATTTTCCCCGCTTTGCCTTTCTGGGGGTCAAAGTATGCCTGCCATTCCCAGCGGCTGGCGGGAATTTCACTCACGCAATTGTTTCCTGCTTTCAGTTGCTCCCAGAGTGCATCGACATCCGGGGCTTTTGGATAGCGCCCGCTGAGGCCGATGATCGCCACGTCAAAGACGTTCAAGCCTTGCTTCCCGGCTCCGCTGTGGCCGTTGATGGATGGTCCGCCTTGCCGGCTGGCTTGCAGGTTTCGGCTGAAGTCGGTTTGCCTGCCTTCCCGGCGCGGCGGCGGTTCGGCGGGCCCCAATACTGTTGAATTAAGGGGTAGGTCGGCATCCCTATGCCGACTGGGTACACGGTTTGTCTCGGCGGCAAAGGGTTGCCGCCCTACGATTTGGAACGTGGGCGTGCTTAATTCTACAGTATTGTCGGCGGGCCCACCCTGTTCCAAGCCGACTAGGCGTGCTAAAACATCCTTCTGCGTCTGTAGAAAATGTTCCGCCAAGGCATCAATCGTCTGGACTTCAAAAAACAGTGTATTGCTGATTTTTTTGAAATCCTTGCGCAACGCGTTAGCCAGTTGGACGACTAGGATAGAGTCGATGCCGTAAATTTCCAAAGGCTTGGAAGAATCAATTTGGCGCGGGCTCATTTTCAGGGTGTGCGCCACCCGTTGTTTGAGGTAATCCGTGGCTTTTTCGCGCAGCAAGGTCTCGCTGAAAGCGGCGGCTTGGCTGTGCGAGGTGGCTGTAGGCGTTGTTGTGGGCGTCGTGGCGGCTTCATCGGCTATTTCCAGTGCTGGCCGCGTTTGGCGCACAATGCCGTCGCTTTGCGCGGCGATGATTTGCAGCCCCAGCGAACGGGCATTTTTTACTGGCAGGCAGGCCAGTGTGAATCCTTCCTCGCCGAGTATGTCCAGCCAAGTTTCAGGAAACAGGCCGGGGCTTCCCTGAATCCGCAAGGGCGCGTCTTCGTAAAGCCACCAGCCTTCCAGCAAACCGAAGGTAAGGTGTGATAGCAGCGAATGCTGGCTGAGTTCGTTCAACAGCAAAACGCCGTTGGTCTGCAAAGCCGCCTTGGCATTGCGCAAGGTATTGCGAATGTCCTTGGTCGCATGCAGCACGTTTGCCGCAACGATAAAATCGTAACGGTCTGCCGACACACCGGTATCCGCCCCCGCCTGTGCGGCCAGGGGCTTTTCCACATTGAAAATCCGCATCGACAGGAACGGCCGCCCCGGCGCGTAATGCTCCTGTGCATGCAGCAAAAAGGCCCGCGAAAGGTCGGTGTAGCAATATTCCTCAATGGCACCGGCGAAGGGCTGGAGCCGAGGCAGGATGACCGACGTGGTGCCGCCGGTGCCTGCGCCGATTTCAAGAATGCGCAGACTGGGTGACGGCTGGCTGGCGGAGGCGTTCTCGCTTAAGCGTTGTTTGATCGCGGACACTAAAAAGTCTGCCAGCGCTTGCTGGAAATAGTCCGAGACCAGGTTGCCCCGATAGATGCCTTCCACGAGTTCCACTGAGGAATTGGGGAACATCACGTCGGTTGCGGCAAGCCGACCGGTGAGAATGTCCGGCAGCGCCTTCATGCAGGTTTCGATAAGGACGATTGCGGCTTTCAGGTTGGGGTTTGCCGCCCAGCCGACTTTAGCGTTATCCCACTCGGCCCACAGCCTGTCTAGGGCTTCGGCGTGGCCTGCCGGCCGTGCGACTGCGTTCAAAAGGCGCAGACTTTCCTGTAGCCAACGCTGCAAGTAACCGGGCAATGAGTGCTGGCCTTCGCGCAAGGCCAGAGCTTGCAAGCTCGCGTCCAATAGTCTGAACAGCAGCGCGTCCATGTCCGGGCACTGTGACGCTTCCTCCAGCCGCCGCCATTCCGTCTGGGCATGGGGCAAGCGGGACTGGCTTTCGGCAAACCGCTGCCGGACTTTGTCCAAAATGGACGGGAGCCTAGTCGGGTAGGCCGTGATGTCTTCCGTGCCGCAGGCTTGTGCAAGAGCTTTGGCGGTCAGGGCTTTAAACGGCGCCAATTGGGTAAACGGCGAAGCGACAAACCGGCTTAGGAATTCCATAGCCTCCTGTGGCTCGATGGAGCCTTCGTCGTCGTCTTTGCGGCGATTATGGTAGGCATCGTCGTTGACAATGCCAATGGAACCCCAGTAGCCCCAGTTGACCACTTTGACCGTAGGCTTGTGGTAGCTGCTGCCGTTGCTGAAGGTGTAAGGCCATTGCCGGGCTAGCTTCAGGGCAAAGGCATCTTTGAAGGTGCAGCCGGCGGCGTAATTGCTTTGCCCTGGCGCACGGGAAAAGGCTTGCATAGAGGAAAAGAACAGCACGAAGTCCAGAGGCTCCTTGCGGAAGACACGGGCCAAGCAAACGCTCACATCGACTTTGGCCGACAAGGAGTCCATGAAGCGCTGTTCGTCCATTCTGCCCAAACTGAGGTCGTTCAGCACAATGGCCGAATGCACCACGCCATGTATTTTCGGATGGAGGGCTTTGATTTTACGGCAGGCTTTTTCCATCGCGGCGAAATCCCGCGCATCGGCGGCGATATAGCTGGCGCTCGCGGGATTGGGCAACGCGTCTAGCCGCCGCTGGATGGCCTCGTCCTTTTCGCGCCGCCCAATCCAAACGATCTTCGCCTGATGGCGCTCGATCATAAAGCGGCTCCACGCTTCGCCGATTCCCCCTGCACCGCCGATGACGACATAAACGCCGCCGTTTTGGTATAGCGAAGCGGCTTGCAAGGAATCAACGTGAATCAGCGACTGGCGGAACCATTCCGGCCCGCGCACGGCGTACTCACTGTGGCTTTGACGGTAGGCCAAGGCCCGCCCTTCCGGCTCCACTGGCAACGCAAACAACGTTTGCAGAGGCCAATCCTGTTCGGAATCCAAATCGAGCAAGCGAATTTTCCAGTGCGGGTATTCCTTGGCCAAACTGCCCACCAGCCCGTGGACACCGGCGTGGGTCGGATCAGCCTCGTCCTGCTGCGTCAAATTCTGGGCGCGGAATGTCAGCAGAGTCCATTCCAGCCCGAGTTCGTCGAAGCCCGTGGCAAGCAGGGCTTTGATGATGCGGAACAGGAACAGCACACCTTGTTTTTGCGCATCAATCATTCCGCCGTCTGGCAGCCACGCATCCTTTGCGGTCACGGCCAGGGTGCTTTCCGGCGCGACCCAGACCAGATGCTCGAAAACATGGGCCTTCAAGCACTGGCTGATCGCTTCAATCGAATCGGAGTGGGACACCGGTGCATGGATGGCTTGGGGATACACTTGGCGGATGGCCTGCATTTGCGCCGCCGTGGCGCCGATGACCAGCAGGCGGCAACGGTAGTCCGGCATCAGCCCGGTGTGTTCGCCGGTCGGCACGACATTCCAAACCGGCGTAAGAGCATGGAGTGGAATGGTTTGGGCCGCTTCGCCGTTAAAAGCAGCCTGCGGTACTGCGGCCGGCTTTTCCGCGCCCCGCGCCCGCGACGACAAGCCCGCCATCCTGACCCGGACATGGCCTTGCCGGTCGCACAGGTCTATGTCCAGTTTTTGCACGGTGTCGGCTGGCGAGCCGCCCGGAGCGTAGCGCAGCCATGCGAGCATTTCGTCCTCGCACCCGCCCAGAATGTCCAGTTGTTCCAGCGCAAACGGCAGGCTGGGTTGTGCCTTATCCGGCGTTGCGTCCAGAATTAGGCCGATGGCGGACTGTACGGCGGCATCTAATAGCGTTGGGTGCAGGCCGTAGGCTTGGCGCTGGCTATCCATTGCCGCCGGCAGGGACAAGCTGGCAAGCGCTTGCCCCTCGCCCAGTGCCACATATTGAATGCCCTGCAAGCACTCGCCATGCTGAACACCGGCTGAGCGTATGCGTTGATAGCAGGCTTCAGCGCCGAGTTCACGCGGGGTTTGTTGCCGCAGTTGCGCAATGTCCAGCAGCGGTGGCTGCACCGGGACAGCACCCAGTATTTCCGCCCTTCCCTCGGCATGGACAACGGCGACTGGGGCTTGGTTTGCAACAGGGTTTAGGGATTCTGTGTAAATTTGATAGTGCAGTCCGTTGTCTTCGACCCCGGCTATTCGAATATGGACTTGCTGGGCTTGATCGACATAGAGGGGCTGAATCCAGGCAATGTCGGTGAACCGTATTGCGGTATCGATGCCCGTGTCATGCCCGGTTGCGGCCAGCGCTGCCGCCCTCGCCATTTCCAAGTAAACCACGCCAGGCAAGATTTTGCGCAGCCCCTGCCCATCCATGCGCACGAGATGGTCGGCCAGAAAAAACTCATCGCCGGTCAAGTAGGCGGTGTAGCGCTGCCCGGACAAGTCCGAGGTATTTTCGTGGAGTAGCGGATGCTTGCCTAGTGCCCGGCTGAACGTCGGGCGGTCGGAGCTTGCTGCGGCATGGAGCCAGTACCGCTGCTTGGCAAACGGGTAGCAGGGCAGGGCGGCGATGCGCCTCGGCCTGCCCGCCGGGTATAAAAGACCCCAGTCCAACGGCACGCCTTGGCGGTAGAAATCCGCCAAGGCATTGAAAATCAGTTCGGCTTCATCGGGCCTTGCCTGGGCCAGGCTGCGCAAACGGCTTTCGGCCAGTTTCCTTTCCGCCCCAAGCGCCGTCTCCGGCTGGTGGGCTAGTTCGGTTGTGTTGGCGACATGGGTTTGCAACACCAATAGCCGTGCCTGCAATGCTTCGACATCGTGCGCTACGATGGCTGCACGATAGGCGAAATGGCTTCTGCCTACTTGCAGGGTATAGGCGACATCGGCCAGCGAAAAAGACGGGTCGAATTGATGTTCGTCCAGCCATTGCCATATACCTGCCACGCGCAAGGCCAAGGCTTCTGGCGTTTTTGCCGACAGCACAAACAGATAATGGGGCGGCCTGCCGCCTGCGGAAGCGGCAGCGGTGCACGGCGGCTCTTCAACCACCACATGGGCGTTGGTTCCGCTCATGCCAAATGAGCTGACCCCGGCCCGCAATGGCTGGCCGTCTAGGCGTGGCCAGTCGCGCAATTGCGTGTTGACGTAAAATGGGCTGTCGGCGAACGCGATATGCTCGTTAGGCGTGTTGAAATGCAAGGAAGGAACCAATTTTTGCCGCCCCAGGCACAGCAGCACCTTGAACAAACCCATCAACCCGGAGGCTTCCAGCGTATGCCCGATATTGGTTTTGATCGAGCCGATGGCGCATTGGCGTTTATCCACCCCATAATGGGCGAAGGCATCCGTCAACGCGTGAACTTCAATCGGGTCGCCCAGCTTGGTCCCCGTGCCGTGCGCTTCGATATAACCAAGCGTGTTCGGGTCAAGCTGGAAATGCCGGTAAATGTCCAGCAGCAAAGCCGTCTGCGCCGGGCCGCTGGGCGCGGTTAAGCCGTTGGTTTTGCCGTCATGGTTAATGCCATAGCCGCGAATGACGCCGTAAATCGGGTCGCCGTCGCGCAGGGCATCCGCCAGCCGCTTTAGCACGACCACGCCGACGGCTTCGCCGGGGACGATCCCCTGCGCATCTTGGTCGAAGGTGCGGCATTTGCCCTCGGGGGAAATCATGCCCACTTCGTCCATGGTGGTATGCGCCGTCGCCGTGCTCATCAGCGAAATACCGCCCACTAAGCCCAGTTCGGAGCCGCCATCGCGCAATCGTTCACAAGCCATCACCAAAGCGGCCAAGGACGAAGAGCAGGCGGTATTCACCGTCACACTGGGGCCGCGCAAATTGAAAAAATATGAAATGCGGGCGGCCATCGCCGACACGCTGCGGCCCGTCAGAGAATGGGGGTTGATCTCCCGGTTGCCGGTTTCGCTCAGATAATCGCCTTGGGTGCAACCGATGAACACGCAACAGGATTTTTCGCTGAGCGCCTCCGCCGGATAGCCGGCATCTTCAAACGCCTTCCAGCTTTCCTGCAATAGCAGGCGCTGCTGCGGGTCCATTTGTTCGGCTTCTTTCGGCGAGATTTCAAAAAACAGCGGGTCGAAGCAGTCAATGTCCTCCAGAAAAGCCCCCCAGCGCTTGCGGCTTTCCGTCCCTTCCGCCTGCCTTGCCGCGTTCCACCGTGACCAAGGAACCTCACCCACGGCATCCCGCCCCTCGCTCAACAAAGTCCACATCTGCTGCCAGTTTTGCGCACCCGGCATCTGCCCCGACAGGCCGATCACGGCAATATCCGCCGATGCCTGTCTGTTTGCCACAGGTTCGCTGGCGGCTTGGAGCGGGGAAACCGGCTCGGCGACGGGCAACGGGGCCTGCTCCAACTCACGGAAAAGCTTAAGGCCGGCTTCCGGGCTGATTTGCCGGTTTCTCACTTGTTCTAAAATGGCTGCTTTTGAGAGGCTCATATTCTTCTAACGTTCAAAATATCTGTAGGTGCGAATTCATTCGCACACAAAGCATTGATTATACGAATTAATTCGCACCTACAATCATTCTAGCTGCCGGATTTAGGTTTAGAGATAACCGGTAATCCAGCAAAGCGGACGATCAGCGGAAGTGTAAATCTCACCATTATTAATCAATGTCCAAAATTACCAGCTTTCTACATCTATTTCCACCGTGAATTTATCCATAAGCAGAGTTTTCACGCGACGAAATCCTGTGAGAGTTTACGTCTGTTTGTGCAAATTAACCCATATCACCTCGTTTCTTTCTAATTTTTACTTCCGTTGACGAGTGCTTGGAGGTCAACAATCGCTACGCAAACCTGTTTTCCGTCCAACATCGCGAAAGCCTAGGAATGCCGCCACCGGTCGGCAGTCACACTGGCATGGAAACTGCTAGATTGATTACCCCAATGACTCGCACCGATGATGAAACCAGCCATGACTGCGATAACCGTAAACGAACACGCCAAAGCGGAAGCCCAAGCCAATGGCCGCCGCGATTTTTTGACTACGCTCCTGGCCACCGGATTTGCGTTGGCCGTCCGTCCGGTCCGTTCCGAAACCCTCATCAGCACTGACACAGAAGGACTGGAGGCCGGTGCGGTGCTGATCCCGGTCGCTGACGGGTCACTTCCCGCCTACCGCGCCAAGCCCAAAGGCAGTGGACCATTTCCGACCCTGTTGGTCGTGCAGGAGATTTTTGGTGTGCATGAACATATCAAAGACATCACGCGCCGCCTTGCGAAACTGGGCTATCTCGCCATCGCGCCAGAACTTTATTTCCGTCAAGGTGATGTATCCACGCTGGCGAGCATCGACGATATCCGCGAAAAAGTCATCTCCAAAGTGGCTGACAAGCAGGTTCTGGCCGACTTGGATGCCTGCCTCGCCTGGGTCGCCTCGAACGGCGGTGATGCCGACCGGCTGGGCATCACCGGTTTTTGCTGGGGCGGTCGCATCGTCTGGCTGTATGCCGCCCACCAAGCCAAGCTCAAGGCCGGAGTGGCTTGGTACGGCAGGGTCAAAGGCCCGACCAACGAACTCAATCCCAGACAGCCAGTGGATCTAGCGGCGGAATTGAAAGCCCCTGTGCTGGGCTTGTACGGAGGGAAAGACCAGGGCATTCCTGTCGAGTCGGTGGAGGAATTGCGCAGCGCCATTCAAGCGGCTGGCGGCAACGCTGAGATCCACATCTACCCGGAAGCCCCGCACGCCTTCTTTGCGGACTACCGGCCAAGTTACCGCCAAGAGGTGGCCGAAGACGGCTGGCGACGCTTGCAGTCATGGTTCAAGCGGTTTGGGGTCTGACGATGCGCGACGGCCTTGGCATTTAATGCCAGAGCCGCTGGAGGCGGGACACGCCGCGAACCCGGCGTAGGGTGAGACGTGCCTAAGCCGCTTTGGACATGGTTTCTATCGCCGGAAAAACCTTAAACCATAACATCTAAATGAGGACACACCATGGGATACCGCAGATTGGGCCGGTCTGGCCTGAAAGTGAGTGAATTGTCATACGGCACGATGACATTTGGCAATCCACTCGACCCGGCCAGCGCCCGCGAACTGCTGGCTGTCGCCAAAGATCATGGCATCAACTTTTTCGATAGCGCCCAAAGCTATTCCAAGGGCAAGGCCGAGCAGATCTTAGGCGACGCGATCAAAGAATTGGGTTGGGAGCGGGGCAGTTTTGTCGTTTCCACCAAATTCTTCCGGGGTTTGGCCGACGGACCCAACCAAGGCCGGACGCTTAACCGCAAATACTTGCTCGGTGCCATCGACGGTTCCTTGCAGCGCCTGGGACTTGATTATGTGGATTTGGTTTATGCCCACCGTCCCGACCCGGAAACACCGATTGAAGAAACGGTTTGGGCGTTTCACGACATCATCAACCGGGGCAAGGCTTTGTATTGGGGTACTTCGGAATGGAGTGCGGAGGAAATCCGTGCCGCCTGGCAGATCGCCGAGCGTCACCACTTGCATAAGCCTGTGGTGGAACAGCCCCAGTACAACCTGTTCACGCGGCAGCGGGTGGAACGGGAATATGCAAGACTGTATCAGGATCAAGGGCTTGGCCTTACCACTTGGGGGCCTTTATCGGCGGGCCTGTTGTCCGGCAAGTACCGCGATGGCATTCCCGAGGACAGCCGCGCCGCACGGTCCACGTTTGGCCGTTTGAAAGAGCGGATTGCCGACACCGCCAAACGCGAAGCCATTGAGCATCTGTCCGCCGTGGCTGACGGACTCCAAGTCAGCCTGGCCCAATTGTCGCTGGCCTGGGTGCTGCTGAATCCCCATGTCTCCGCCGTAATTACCGGCGCGACCAAGGTGGCGCAATTGAAGGGCAATTTGGGGGTGCTTGAGGTGCTGCCTAAACTTACGCCTGACGTGGTCGCGCTGATCGACCAAGCCATTGCCGGGGGCAACGACTTGTTAGCCCCGTCGTCTTGAGTGTGTTCTGGAGCCGAACCGCAATGAAGTCTGCCTATTTTCTGACGTTAATCCTCACGATGACTTTGTTTTTAGCGAATGCCCCTTGACCAAGGCATAAATCGCCGGAATCACGATCAGCGTCAACAGTGTGGACGAAATCATGCCACCCACCATTGGTGCGGCGATGCGGCGCATGACTTCCGAACCCCTGCCGTTACTCCACATGATGGGTAATAATCCAGCCATGATCGCCGCCACGGTCATCATCTTCGGGCGCAAACGCTCTGCCGCGCCTACCATCAAAGCTGAATAAAGGTCGTTTGTGGTGAATGGCCTTTCCTCCAGGCGGCAGCGTCCCAACTGTTCTTGGTAGGCATGATCCAGATAAATCAACATCACCACGCCGGTTTCGGCGGCCACCCCGGCCAGCGCGATGAAGCCGACTCCGACGGCGATGCTGACGTTGTAATCCAATAGCCAAAGCAGCCAGATGCCGCCGATCAGCGCGAAAGGCACGGACAGCATGACAATCAGCGATTCTGCCAAGCGCCCGAAGTTGATATATAATAAGATAAAAATGATGGACATCGTTAAGGGGACGACCAATTCCAAGCGTTGTATCGCCCGTTCCATATATTCAAATTGACCGCTCCAAGTGATGAAATAACCGGAAGGGATTTTTACTTCCCTCTCCACCGCCTGTTTCGCATCCGCCACATATCCAGCGATGTCACGTCCGCGCATATCTACAAAGATATAAGCGGATAGCATGGCATTTTCCGTGCGTATGCCCGGTGGGCCTTTGCTTAAGGAGATGTGTGCCAACTGACCAAGCGGAATCATCGCCCCTCCCGGCGTTGGCACAAGCACATGCGACCCAATCGCTTGCGGATCGCCACGGAGTTCGCGGGGGTAGCGCACGATCACGCCGAACCGTTCACGCCCCTCGACCATGGTGGTCACGGTCTCCCCACCGATGGCAGTGGAAATGAGTTCCTGCACATCGCTCACTGGCAGGCCATAACGGGCGAGGGCATCATAATCTGGATCGATATTCAGATAATAACCGCCGGTGATGCGTTCGGCATAGGCACTGGTCGTGCCGGGTACAGTCTTGACGGCTTGCTCGATTTTCTGAGCAATTCGTTCAATTTCATTCAAATCCTTGCCGAACAGTTTGATGCCTATCGGGGTGCGTATCCCGGTCGCCAGCATGTCGATGCGATTCTTGATCGGCATGGTCCAGGCGTTGCTGACTCCAGGGATTTGCAGGGCCAGGTCCATTTCGGCAATCAGTTTGTCAACCGTCATCCCCGGTCGCCAAGCCGATTCTGGTTTGAGGTTGACGATGGTTTCCGACATTTCCAAGGGGGCAGGGTCGGTCGCGGTCAGGGCGCGGCCGGCCTTGCCGAACACCGACTCCACCTCGGGAAACTGCTTGATGATGCGATCCTGGGTTTGCAGCAACTCGGCGGCCTTGGTTACCGACAACCCCGGCAGAGTCAGCGGCATGAATAACAAAGTACCCTCGTTGAGGGTGGGCATGAATTCGCCGCCCAAGCGGGACGCGGGATACCGAGTCAACCCAAATGCCAGTACTGCCAGTGCCAAGGTAAGCTTCTTCCAGCGCATGACCCAGGCAATGACGGGTCGGTAGAACCACAGCAATAGCCTATTGATGGGGTTTTTCTGCTCGGGCAGTATCTTTCCGCGTACAAACAACAACATCAACACCGGAACCAGCGTCAACGACAACACCGCCGCACCCGCCATGGCAAAGGTTTTGGTGTAAGCCAAGGGCTGGAATAGCCTGCCTTCCTGCGCTTCCAGCGTGAACACTGGCAGAAAGGAGACGGTGATGATGAGTAGGCTGAAGAACAAAGGCGGGCCGACTTCCCTGCAGGCATTCAGTATAATGTCAAATCTTGGAAGTTTCCCCGCATCACGTTCCAAATGCTTGTGGGCATTTTCGATCATCACAATGGCGGCATCCACCATCGCGCCGATGGCGATGGCGATACCGCCCAAACTCATGATGTTGGAATTCATCCCCAAAATGTTCATGACGATGAAAGCAATCAACACCCCCACCGGCAACATGATAATCGCCACCAAGGCACTGCGCAGATGCAATAGGAAAATTGCACAGACCACTGCGACCACGGCACTTTCCTCCAATAGAGTGTGGCTCAAATTGTCTATGGCACGATGAATCAACTCGGAACGGTCATACACGGCTTGGATTTGCACACCGGACGGTAAACCGGGGGTGATTTCAGCCAGCCGGGACTTGATGTTACGGATGACATCCAACGCATTTTGCCCATAGCGGGCAATGGCTATGCCCGACACGGCCTCGCCGTCGCCATTCAATTCCGTGATGCCCCTACGTTCGTCGGGAACCAGTTCGACACGGGCCACATCCCGCACCAAAACCGGTATGCCCTTCTCGGCTTTTAGCACCAATCGCTCCAAATCGGACTTGCCGCGCAGGTAACCCCGGCCACGCACCATGTATTCAGTTTCCGCCAACTCGACAACTCGCCCGCCCACATCGCGGTTGCCGTTGCGCAGGGTTTCCGTCAGGGTTTTCAGGGTAACGCCGTAGGCTTGCAGCTTATGGGGGTCAATCGTCATCTGGTACTGCTGGACAAAACCGCCGATGCTGGCAACCTCGGCCACGCCTTGGGCCTTGGTCAATTGATAACGGATGAACCAGTCTTGCAAAGTGCGCAGTTCGGCCAGAGAAAAATCACGCCCGAGTATCGCGTATTGGTACACCCAACCCACGCCCGTGGCATCCGGCCCCAGTTGCGGACTCACACCACGCGGCAAGCGGCCCGACGCAAAGTTGAGGTATTCCAACACACGCGAACGCGCCCAGTAAATGTCAGTGCCGTCCTCGAAAATCACATAGACGAAAGACGCGCCAAAGAAAGAGAACCCCCGTACCACCTTGGATCGCGGCACACTCAACATAGCCGTCGTCAGGGGATAAGTGACCTGATCCTCCACCACCTGCGGGGCTTGTCCTGGATATTCGGTGTAGACGATGACTTGGACGTCGGACAAATCCGGCAGCGCGTCCATCGGCATTTTCAATAATGCGAAGATGCCGCCGCCAATAATGGACAGTGTCATCAACAAAACCAGAAACACATTCCGCAACGACCATGCAATGATACGTTCCAGCATGATTATTGCCCCCCGTGTTGATGCTGTGGCGGCTTCCCCTCTCGTAGCGCTTCCCCGCTGGATTTATTGCCCTGTGTTGTTGGCGATTCAAGCGCATCCAACGCGCCTTTGAGATTGCTTTCTGCATCAATCAAGAAGTTGGCGCTGGTTACCACGCTTTCCCCGTTGGCGACACCCTCCAACACCTCGACATAGCCATCGGTCTTGCGCCCTAGCTTCACCACACGCGGCTCGAAGTGTCCTTCATCCAAGCGTACCAACACGATTTGCCGGGTTCCGCTGTCGAGAGCCGCCGAATCCGAAACTGTCAGCCGCTCGGCTTGCCCGTCACCCGACGTAATGGCGACACTGCCGTAAATGCCCGGCTTCAAAAGACCAAGTGTGTTGGGCAATTCGATGCGCACCTTGGCCGTCCGGGTTTCTGAGGCCATGGTCGGATAAATGAAACTGATATGCCCATTAAAAGCCCTGTTGGGATAGGCGTTGATACGGACCGAGACAGTCTGGCCTGACTTGATCCAATCCAAATCCTGCTCATAGATATCGACCACCAGCCAAACTTGCCCTAAGTCGGCAATGCGGAATAACATTTCCCCTGGCATGAAGCGCATCCCCTCTACAACGGGCTTTTCCAACACCACCCCATCCACTGGCGAAAGCAATGGCAGGGTGTCCAGTGCGCCGCCTTCGTTTTGCAGGTATTGCAGTTGGGCGGGCGCTATGTCCCAAAAGCGCAGACGTTGCAATGCGTTCTGTGATAATTGCTTTGCCGTGGCTTTTGCCTGCGAACTGCTTGCACTGAGCAATTGCTCGCCCTCGCGGGCGATGAGATATTCCTGTTGGGCGGTAATCAACTCCGGGCTGTAAATCTCCAGCAGCGGTTGGCCCCGCCTTACTGTCTGCCCTGTTACATTGACATAAAGCCGCTGAACCCAGCCCTCGAACTTTGCCGTCACGACATGGACGCGTCGCTCATCGACTTGAATGCTGCCGAGTGCGCGGATAGTGTTAGCCAGTTTGCGGAGTCCCGCTGTTTCGGTCTTGACCCCCAGTTTCTGGATTTTTTCCGGGCTGATGCTGACTTGCCTTTGATTGGATACTTCGCTTTCATAGACGGGCAGGTAATCCATCCCCATCTCGTCCTTTTTGGGGACGGTCGAGGTGTCCGCCGCGCCCATCGGATGGCGATAATATAAAATCCGGCCTTTATTCACTGGGGAAGCGGGGGACTGGTCTTCCGCATAAACCGGCACATAATCCATCCCCATCTCGTCTTTGGCCGGTGTCGGCGAAGTCACCTTCGGGTTCATGGGATGGCGAAAATACAGCGGTTTCCTTTCCCCGTTCTGGTTTTGGATGCCTGCCTGTTGGATTGGCTTAGGGGAAAGCCATAATCCGATCCCTATGCCAAATCCAAGGACAAGGACTAGAAGGAAAGTGGTTTGCCTAGTCATGACCAACCTCCTCGCCGACCAAGGCGGTTAATTCAGCCAACACTTGTTGGGTCCGGGTCAAGGCTTGCCAGTATTGGCTTTGGTATTGGAACAGCGTCATCTGTGCTCGCAACAAATCGGAGAAATCCGTTTTGCTGACCTGATAGCCTGCCATCAGGGAGCGGACGGTTTGCTCTGCTTGGGGGATGATCTCATGCTCGAACAAGGCCAATCGCTCCCTGGCATGCTCATATTCGGCGTTTTTTGCTGCTATCTCACCGTGAACCTTGTTGTGTTCGTCTTGCGCGGAATACTGTTTTTGTAAGAGTTCGCTGCGCCGTTGATCGACAGCCTTCGCCTGTTTCTGCTGTGCATAAATGGGCAGGTTGATGCTGAGGTTGACGCTGAGGAAATCACTGCGGGTCAATCCTTCAGGTGTGTTTTGTCGAAAGGCATAGCTACTGCCAAGGGTCAAGTCTGGGTAATAGTCCTTGTTTGCCAGTTCCACCTTGGTTCTGGCCGCATCCAGCATGTTATCGTGTTGGGCAAACAGCGGATTCGAGCGCATCGCTTTTTCTTGCAAGCCAGCATCGGTCAGTAGGGGGAGTTTTATTTCCGCTTGCCGGGGTATCCGCGCAAGGGTTTCCGGTTTGCGGTTAAGCAAGACATTGAGTTGGACATTCTCCACATGGCGCATTCCAGTCAGTTCCAGCTTTTCATCTTTCAGTTTGGACAGTTCCAATTGCGCCTGGAAAACATCCTGTTGCATGCCTTGCCCGGTCTTGTATTTGGCTTGGGCGACATCAATCAGTTGTTGGAAAAACTTCTCGGTCTCCTCCGTCACATTCAAGGCGCGGTCATAGTAGAACAACCGCCACCACGCCTTCTTCACATCACGCGCCAGACGCAGACGCGCATCTTCCACCGAGGACGCGGCTGCCAGTGCCTCATGCTCAGCCGCCTTTTCCTTCAACGCGAGCTTGCCGGGAAAAGGAATCGTCTGGCTGAGTCCCACCTCGATCATGGTCATGTCCTCCTTTTGCAGACTGAAACTGCGCGTCGGGACATTCAACATGCCGAAGTTCAGTGTTGGGTCGGGCAAAGCCCCTTCTTGGGACGGAATGGCGGCCAAGGCTTCGGCGCGGGATTTGATTTCGGCAATGCCGGGATTGCCTGACAAGGCTTGTTCGACCGATTGTTGGATGGACAAATCCGGCTCATCGGCAAGTGGGCCAGACGAATACAGGGAAATGCAAAAAACCACGGCAATTGCTGCCAAAAAGCCGTAACGCCGGAATGGAAAAAAACACAGGGAAGACATGATAGTTCACCTCTCGACATGAACGGTTCCGCAAGGCGCGGAAGCCTTATAGCGCCTAAGAAGACGCAGTTCATTTAGAGAGGGGCGCTAGTTCAGAAGGGTGCAAAAACGGAAAATCAGCGGGACACGCCTACCATCCGGCGGGACCGTCGGGCAGGGGACACGCCGACTCACGCGGTCAGGGAACAATTGCCCAATCAGCCAGGCCAAGCAAAGGATGATCAGCGGCACATCCGGCTGGTCAATTTTGAAACCAAAAAGCGGATTTAGTTGGGAGTCGGGGCAGGGTTTGAAAGAACAGTCTTGAACAGGCTTGACCCCATGGTCTTGATGCTTCGCAGCATGGCTGTCAAGGTCAGAACATCCATCTGGCATGACATCGGCGGAAGACACCCGCCATGCACTCGGCATGAAACACGTTGCGGAAACAAGCATGGAAACCCAGCTTACCAGCAGTACGAAAACTAGCAAGTGCAAGTAAGGTCGGTTTCTTCGATAACGCAACGCAATCAACACATCAGTCTAAGTATGAGTGATATTTGATTTGATCTTAGCACACCCAAGAGGGGCATATAGTGTGTTTTTATGGAATTGAGAAATTCCATTTGCACTCACCAAACGGTTTTTCAACCGAGAGAAGCATTGCACTTCAAGAAAGAACAAGGGATCGCGTTGGGTCGGCCCAAGGGTCCGGGCAAGAGCAAGCTGGATGTCTTCCGCCCGGAGATCGAAAGCCTATTGGCCAACGGCTCTACGCAGAAATTCATTTGGACTTCAACCCCCTTGAAACGCCGACATCCCTGTCAGCAATCCTGTTACGCGGCTTCGTCATATCATCTTCAAAAACGACCCACTCATTGGCAACCCGCTTGGGGCAACCAAAATGAAACCGGGCCTTCATCTTGCAATTGACCATCCTTAGATTTGTAATAGACATGATTATCGACCGAGGAAATGCCTAGGTAGGAATTGGTCCCTGTATAGTGGCGTGCAGTGTAAACTGATACAGTAACCGTAGGGCCATCGGCCTTGGGAAAAAGGGAAGGATACGTTTTTTCCGCCCAATCGAGCAGGCATTCGGTCGAGGGTTCGCCTGCCACCATGTCAATACGTCCATACAAACCTTGCTGCTCTCCGCCCGGTCCGGCGGCAAAGAATAGCGTGTTGACCGGTTGGTTTGCAAAGCCGTTACCAAAGGCCAGCCCCCACAAGCCGTCGATTTGGATGGGGCTATCATTGGCACCACTGAGCTGGCCGACAAATTCCCCGCTCGCCAGATCGTAGGCATTAATCTTGCCATCACCAAAGTTCCCCACCAAAAGGCGATTGGCAAACTTCCCAAATCCTGCGGATGCCAGGGCCATCCCCCAAGGTGCGTTCAGCTTGCCCGCCGATACGACGCGTTTAACCAGTTCGCCATTGGGTCCGAACACATTCACGTATCCGAGACCATCCCCTTTCACATCGTCGTGCTTCGCGTCGTCCTGCATGGCATAGGAGACGTAAAGGTTGCCGTTGATTGTTTGCAGACCAAATGGCGCGAATCCGGGGGGAAGGCTAGGGTCGCTAAATGCGCCTGTCGAAAGCGTCACGGGTTTGAATGTGCCATCGAAGACATCAATCCGATTATTATGGAAGTCGGCGGCATAGAGCAGGCTGCCGTTACCACCGGCACCTAATGCAAGCCCCTTGTACACCGCACCGGTCGATGCCGAGTTGTCAATTACGCGTATCGCGTGAGTCTGATCGACACTCGATGCCCAGCCCGCGATCACGCCATCTTCGGTTGCGAAGATGAAGCGGCTGGCCCCGGAGATGCCGCCTGAGGAAACTACAAAACCCGAAGACCCGTTATAAACGATCCCTGTCGGATTCCCGCCGGTTAGACTGGTCGGTGTGGGTATCTGCACTACTAGAGGGCTGACGGTGCCCTTACCATCATATAACGTGGAAGTGCCAGTACCGCTATTAGCCACCCATACAGGGCCAAAAGGATTGAACGCCACTCCCCAAGCATTAACCAGATTGCTGTCGGCATGGTCTGCCACACCGGCAAGGTCGGCCACTAGGTTGTGCTGTTGGTAAAAATTTCCCGCCGCATGGGCGCTTGGCCCGGTGACAAGGGTCAGCGCGACCCACAGGGGGATTGCGCAAAGAGTACGTGAATTTATGCGGAGTGCGTTCATAGTTTGGCTCCTGAAAGAAGAAATAGATTGCATTTTTTAAAGGTGTCACTGAGTGCAGATACGACATCTGAATGTCGCTAGCCCTTATATTGCGTATATTCCCTTTTCAACGCAAATGGTTCATCTGCGCCCATACTTTTTTAGAAAGCCATCCAGCCGAACAATAGCAGGGTGTTGTTGTTGCCAGCTTGAACTTGCGATCCGTTAAACTGGGTATAGCCTATGTATTGCAGGCCCAAACGCAGATTCAGCAGCGAAGACTGTAAACTGTAGTCCTTGCCGAAAGGCACATAATCCAATTCCGCCGTGAAATATTCGCTTCCGTCGTTCCCCCCGACCAAGATATTTCCCGTCTGAGGGTCCACAGTGGTATCTGCCCGCGCCCACGTTTTGTTGTAGCCAAAAGCCAGACTGACAGTCTGGGCGTAGATGTAGGTGCCGTTAATCTTGAATGTGTTTACGTAATTGGCCTGATTAAGCACATTGCCTAAATTGGCGCTGGCCCGCAGGTTGCGGCTCTCACGGATGTAGGTGGTCTTTAGCTCGAAGATATGCTCCATATTGCCAAGATACTGGTAGGTTGCGTCCATGGCCAAGTCGGTGTAGCCGTCGGTTCCCGCAGTCTTGTCTCCGCCTGGATAGATATTGGCGATCATGCCGTAATGACCGAGTTCAAAATAATGGCCGTCCCATTCTTTTTGCAAAGCCACCCGCCAATAGGGCGCGCCGCCGTCAATGCGGTTTAGAGGGGTTCCCCAGCTATTGAAATTGCCTGTGCCGATCAGGAAATTCCGCGAGAAACTGCCGTAGGCACCTGCTTCCAGGTAAAGCAGGCGATTGACCATGGCATAAACCGTCGCACCGCCCACCTGGCCCGTCTTCACCCCGCCGACGCCGCCGTCCAGCATGGTTGCGGCATCTGGCGTTGGCGTCATGGGCGAACCCACATTCGGGAAACCCCAGGCCGGGGTGGTGTTCCAAATATCCTGCACGGTCGGATTGTTGTTGGCGGAAATGCCATAGACCACATCGTAACCAAACAGATTCGCCTGATTGGCGAAACGCACGTCCGTGTTGTCCATGAACACGTTGTCGGCCACGCCGTCATAAGTCAACTGGCTAAACGCGCCCAGCTTGTCCCAGATTTTTCCAGCGAAAAACAATGATGCTTGATTGAAGGCAAAGTTATTGTTGGCGTTGAAACCGGAAGGACCTGGTGGAGGACTTTGGCCCTGTTTGGTATTGGTGAAAGAGCCTTGCACCATGCCGCTGACCGGCGGGGTATAGTCCTCGCCGCCGTTGCCCCAGACATAGCCGTTCAGCTTGAACTCCCGTCCATACGGCGTCAGGGTTGGTCCAAACGCCATCGTATGGCAGGTGGCGCAGGCAACTCCGGTCTGCCTGGCAAAACTGGGCACTGCCAAGGCAGATGGGGATATTGCCAGCAAGAATAAGCTTAATATTATCAACGCTGCTATCATTTCAAGGGTCCTAAAATATTCCGATTGATTGGCGACCATTTTCACTGATGTTACGCACGGGCAACGAAACCGCTGGCGGCAGGGGGTTGCCGCCCTTCGATCTAGGCGGTGAATTAAGACCCATCACCGCCGTAGTGTGCGTAACATGAGTTTTTCACTGGAAATTGGCTTGCACCGAAGCATCGCTGGCGATGGTGACATTGCAAGTCGGGATTGTCGTCAAATTGCAAGCACCTGCGCCGCTGCCCATCCAATTGACGAACCTATGCCCTACGGGGGGCGTGGCGGTTAGCGCCACCACAGTTCCTTGGGTGAACTTGGCCGAGCAAGTTCCCCCGCAATTGATGCCTCTGTCGTTGCCCGCCGGTGTGCCGGTGACGGTACCCGAACCGCCGCGACCGACGGACAGGGTAAATTGCGTGGCAAAGTTCGCTGTGACCGCCATTTCATCGGTCACGGTCAGCGAGCAAGTCGATTGGAACCCGCTGCATGCCCCTTGCCAGCCGGTGAAGACACCATTCGACGGGGGGGTGGCCGTTAGCACCACGATATCCTGCAAGTTGAATGGTGCGCTGCAAACATTGCCGCAACTCAAGGGGGTTTTGTTGGTGCCTGAGATGCCTCCGCTGACATTGCCGCTGCCGACTTTCGTTACTGTGACCGAGGGATTGCCGATGTTGGCTGCAGCCATGTTCGCCCCGATGTAGCTGCCGAGTTCATTCGCCGCCGGTGAATTGCAGAGGACATCAGCGCATATCGCGCCATGATCGATCAGGTCGTAGGTACCGGTGAATTTGTAAAACTCGTAGCGGCGAACCACGGCATGTGAGCCGTTGCCTATGGACGACTGACTATGCAATACGCTGCTGCCGCTATCAGGGTTGTGGGGGTTGTGCTGCAAAAGCTTCCAAGCCGTTTCAATCTGGGCTGGATCTTCGGGCACCACGGCCGGGTTGTCGCCTTGCAGTTCGTCCAAGCCCACCTCGCGGGGCATTTCCTGCTTATAGACTTTAACCCAGGTCGCTTCGCCGAATTGCAGTTCAGGGTTGGGCGGTTTCGGTGCTTGGATTTGGGCAACCACTACGTTAGGTTGGAGCGGCGGCACCTGGAAAACCGGCTGCGGTATCAGGACGGGGGGTATGGCCGGCGGAGGCGGCGGAGGCAACGGAACGACCGGGGTCGGCACTGCCACCTGGGTATTGATGCCTGCATACACCAAACCGCCCGGGTTGGCCGGGTCAGACCACAGCCAATGATAAATCACCAACGGAGGCACGGGGCTATAGTAGGGCAGCACCAAACCGAAATGATCGCAACCGCTGGTCGCGTAATTAGGGAGCCAATAGACGCATTGATGGCCCATGGTGGGTACGATATTGGTATCCACCAGGGTACCAGAACCCGCTCCGACTAACTGGGGCGTATTCTGATTGGCCTGGGTCCACTGTTGGGAAACGAAATCCCAGTTCGCGGCATAGCGCACAAAAACGCCGCCGTTGAATGGAATGCTATGCGGCGCACCATAGCGATTGGCGGAAAAACTATAACCGACCGAGCTAATCCCATGCAGTTCAATTTCGAATCCGTAGGCTTCCTGTCCAGTATCGTTCACGACATCAAAATTCGACAGTGTGCCAAACAAAGTGATAGCATGTGAAACAACGGGTGACAAGCTGGCGTTGATGGCGCAAAAAGAGGCAATTAATAACTTGCGGCGTAGGGCTTTTTTCTGGGAAATATGGTTATGCGGGTACATGGCTTATTCCTCTCAGGAGCAGCATCCGTTCATGATTGATTGATCTGTTTTGAATTTCGCGCCTGCCCCAGAGGGCAAAGTTTGTTATCGCGCTTACTAGGTTAATCCCAAGCCTTGGCAAAAAGGTTCAACCATTCGTTTTTCAATGCAACTTTTCTTTGCCTGTCTTATTCCTCTCCTATTGTTGCCGCTATCTTCGAGTGCCGAAGGGTTTAGCGCACTGATCAGCGGAACCAGCAATTATGTTTACCGGGGTTATTCGAAAAGCGGCAATGCACCGACGGTCAAGGCCAATCTGGATTATGGACATCCTTCCGGAGTTTACGGCGGGATGTGGATTGCGCGGGTGGATTTTGAGGATAAGAGATACCCCGACAGGTCGAACGTCGAGCTTTACCCCTATGTTGGCTACAGCTTTAAGCTATACGAGCAATGGCGGCTTGAAGGTTCCGTGGGCCGTTATTTCTACGATGGCCGGTTATTCGGCAAATACTCGGACTACAACGAATACTCAGCCTCTATCCACTACAGCGACATGTTCACGACCCGCATCGATTTTTCCAACGATGCTTATAATCGGGGTGGGGCCACTGTCAATTATGAAATGTCTGGACGCTATCCACTAAACAAGGTTCTAACCGTATCTATAGGCCTAGGGTTTAATCAGGCAAGCTCGGTTATCGAATATGATTGGCTATATTGGAATGCGGGGGTAAGTTGGTTTTTCAAATACGGTGCGCTGGACCTACGCTATGTGGACACGACCGGATTGTCGTATTCAGAAGGTCGCGAGGGTCTCTATTTCCCCGAACTCAAGAACCGTTTCGTTGTTTCCCTGACCATTGGGTTTTAAACCAAAAACACCACTATATGAAAAAGTTTTTACTAAGGATCGATATCACCTCTCTATACCCGCCGCCCTTTAATGCTTAGGGTATCAGTGTATCAATTCTTTATCCTTTGGGCATGTGGACGAAAACCGGGTGGATTGGATGTGAGTAGCCCAGCCGGGCCAAAAAGTCATACAGTGCGTCGCTCATCCACATATCCTCTTGTTCGATAGCCTACCTACAACGAAAGAACAGGGTTCTGTTATGTGGCAGTCTGGTCAGATGCAACCAGGCAGGCTAGCGCACTGGGCTTTTCAACAAGTTTCCATCCGTCAAGGCAACCCTCGGCTGTGGCTGGCTGCCGATGATTTCAGACACCCACACCACACATTAGCCGTTGTTTTGGGGTTCGATAACCCTGAGCCTTCTTGTCCCTTCTAATGCCGGGGGTAGTTCAATGATGGCAACCCCGGCATGGGCGAACATTTCCATAACGGCTTTGGCAAGGCAGGCATTCACCCGTGCAATCTGTGGGTTATCACGCTTTAGGCTCTTTGCCTGGTCGGTATGATCAACAAAGGCGATATAGCGTTCATCGAAACCTTCATCTTGGAGAATTCGTATGTTCATGTGCCGCTCCCTTCCTAAATGGTTGATCGTGCATACTAATAAGGACAGTCTGATATTGAAATTTGCAACTAAAAGGCAAAATCGTACCCTTGTTTATCGGTCCGGCATAAGCACTGACGGGGAAGCCAACAACGCAGAGCCGGATCTGACTGTTGGGTTGCCGCAGTCCGAACTACCGCTTAAGCTTGCCACCGCGACGCAAGCATTGACCGTATTCACTGCCTGTGCGCTAGTGGAAGGTGACATGGAAGCCTGTAACATCGATAGGATTTGTTCGGAGCCAAGGTGAGGGTTTAGCTGTAGCAACAGTGCGATCACACCGGAAATGTGTGCTGCGGCAAACGAACTGCCTGACATGAAATTATAAGTGGCATGTGGGAGGGTGGTCAGGATTTCCTGGCCAGGTGCCGGGACAATCCCTGTGTCGGACGGACTGGAATTGCCCACGGCATTGGCGGTTCGCACCGCAATGACTCTCTTGATGGAGGAGGGAAAATCCTTTTCTGCTGCGAAAGGTGAACTAGTCGAGGCAACCACGATGATGCCGTCATCCAGTGCCTTGTCCACCAAGCGTCCAACCAGCGTATCTTGAGGACCCGTCAAGCTGAGGTTGATGATCTCAGATTTTAGGTTGATCGCAGAATTCAATGCCAATGCCAAGGTCAGACTATTGCAAACTGCCTCTGCCTTTTGTGGGCTGATTTGCCAGCATGCCTTCAGGACAATGAGCTTGGCATCCGGCGCAATCCCGACGATGCCCATTTGGTTGTTGGCTGAGGCGGCGATTATGCCTGCCACGGCGGTGCCATGGATGTCGTCGGGTGAAGCCTTGGATTCATCCACAAAATTCTGTTCGAGGGCTATTTGCCCGGTCAAATCGGGGTGGCCAACGTCCACCCCGGTATCGATCACCGCGACTTTGATATTACGTCCGGTGGCGATGCGTTGCGCCGATTCGACATGCATGTCGCGGATGCCGGTTTGCAATTTGAAATACGGGTCAGTGTAGGTTTCTCCCCTCACATGGAATGTTTTCATCGCTTGCACGGCTTCAATCCGCTTGTCCATTTCCAGCCGCTTCAATACCTGTTCCATGGATAGATTGACGGGTATCTCGTAAACCACGCAATGGATGCCTAACGAATTGATGGGCCATTGCGTCACCTGGCGTAGGCCATAGTCTTTGGCCAATGCTTCGGCGACATTTAGGCTCCATGTGGAGTTGGCATAATCGCCGCGTTGCCGGTAGCCGCTGACAGCATCGGCGATGGGAACCCTTTGGTTGCGTTCATCCTCAAAGGTGATGAGTATCTGGTTTGCCGAAGGCGATATGCCGCCAGATTCGGGGGGGTGAGTCCAATCCACGACTTTTTGACTATCAACGGAAGTGCAGGAAATTTCCGGCACAACCAGGCACCCCAATAAAAATATTCTGAGGATGATGACCATCTAACCGCCTCCCATCTTGGGTTTGTCAGTTTGTTGGGGTAGGGCAGGCTCCGCAAAAACGACTGCTTTATTGCCACGCAATTGGCTAATGGCTTGGGCCAGTGGGATTCCATCGGCAACCCGGACGGTATAGGCGCCAACCGGGCTTGGACCATCCACTATGCTGCCGCCAATGGAACCGATGAGCTTGCCGATTTCCTGTCCAGTGACCTGCTCGGCGAAAATCACGCGGATATCGTTGGCATTGAACCGGTTCAGATTATTCGGGTTCGCGACCGTATGGTAGGTCTTGATCTCATTCAAGGGTGGTCTGCCAAACAGCAAGGCAAGTGCGATGGCTAACAGCCCCGTGGCGAAAACAGGTATGAGATGCTTCGGCGTGAAGTTGGCGATTAGCGAATTTTTCCATTGGGCCAGCCACGGGGACTTGCCTTGGGTTTGGCGGTTTGCCTTTGCCCTTAAGCCTTCTTCCTCATGGATGCGTGACATTAGCCGTTCAAATGAGGGTTTATATGATATTTCCACACTTGGAGTATGTTCCAAATGCTTGGCAAGCATGGCTTGACTGGCGAGTTCCCTCCGGCAAACCAGGCATACCTGCAAATGCGCTTTCACACGGTCATGGTCTGATCCTTCCAAGCTGCCGTTCGCATACCAAGGGATTAGCAACCAGATTTCGTCATGGTTGGAATAAGCTGAGGATTGTTGGATGTTCATAATAGGCTACCTTTGTAGTCTGCGTGGGACTCGGGAAGAAAATCGGGAAACAGCGCTTTGATCTTTTTTCGGGCATTAAACATGCGGGTTTTGACGGTATTTTCCGGGCAGCCCATGATCTGGGCGATTTCGCCATAATTCAAACCATGGTGATAAGTCAACTCCAACACCGTCCGTTGATCTGCAGGCAATTTGCCAAACGCCACCGAGATAAAGTCTTCGAGTTCCAGGTTTTGCAAGCCGCTGTCTTGGACACCGGGGATTAGGTCTTCGGCTTTCTCCAGTTCCAGATGCTCGCCTTGCAAGCGCTCGGACATTGATTTTAGGCATTTCTTATAGGCGATGCCGAAAATCCAGGTCGATGCACGGGATTCCGGCTGAAAGGATGATGCCCTTTTCCACACCACGTACATGACATCATTGATGATTTCCTCTATCGGATCAAGTTGCCGCGTCACCCGAAAGGCAAACCGGTAAAGCCTCAGGTAATATCGCTTGTACAAAGTCTCGAATGCCCCGGTGTCTGCCGTGCATATCCTTAAGATCAACTCGTTGTCGTCAGGTTCGCCGTGATGTGCCATGGGCATAATTCTTGGCTCCCAGTGTTTTGCTTCATCGATCATTTCATTTAATCTTTAGAATAGGTTTCAGCAGTTAAAACCGGTAACTGCGTTTTTCCGATCTGTGTTTGTCTCGGTCTTTGTCTGTTTATTCTCGGCATAGGCGAAAAGGTTCATGCCCTAATGCAAAAACTGGCCATGTCGAGTGGGCCACCGCCAGGGGGAAATCATCATCGCCAAGGCCGACAAGCCTATGGCCAGGCTTATGCCGCTGAAGTCCAAGGGATTGGGGTGAGTTTAAACAAACGTACCCAATGTGAGTTGGAAAGACCGCTGGACGCCGCTGTTTGACGATGTGGTCTACGCACACTAACGCCACAGCGTGGAATTCGCCACGCAAAAGAAACTGGTGGGGAAGAAGCTCGACCCGGACAAACTGGTTGAACCCAAGTTTGTGGCGGCAGCGTTGAAGGAACTCAAGCTGGAGAATTATTGGACGCCCCGTCAGTTAACGAAGCCTTGACGCAAAAAACCGACTCGGTTTATAAAACCGAATCGGCTTCCAACGTGCGCGTTTCTCCGTTAGCCTTGACGCTGCTTGAGAAAGGTATCCAACGCGCCTTCTGGCAAATCCTGACCGCCACCCAGCAAGGTGGAATATACAGCGATTTCCGCGCCTTCTTCCAACCCGTTGAGCAGGTTCGCCACATCCAGCAGGGTGTTCTTGCCCCAGGCGAACAAGCCACGGTTGCGCAGCAACACTGCCGGTGCCGCAGGATTGTCACGAATGGATTTGATAATCGGGTCGGGCGAATAACGCGGTGCCCAGTCGCTCAATGGGATTTCATCCACGCCCGCCCGCTTCGCCAAAGACCAGTATTGGATGCAGAACGGTTTATGGGCAATGGCATGAGCCGTCAAATACGGCGAATGGGTCGGACAATTCTTTGCGTGATAACTCCACGACTTTTTCTGCGACGACTGCGTTCATTGGTTTCTCCGGTTTAAAAATGATCGGCTTCAAGCGGCCTTGGCTTGACCGTCTGATGACAGCGCCAGCAAGGGGCTGGCATCAATCCAATCCTTGATCGAAAAGTCCTTTTCGATGAATCCCCATTTCAATAAGAAATCCTTATACTCCGTCAGGCCCGCGATGGAACGCTCAGACAAATCCACGGCCAGGCTTTGATGCACTTTCTCGCCATAAGCGAAACGCACCCAGCTTTCAGTCCAGTTGGTTTCTTGGGCGATTTGCCGGACCGCCTCGGCAGGGTTTTGCCGCGCCCAGCCATCCACATCACGGATGCGGGCCAGAAAGCGCCGAACCAGATCAGGATGCTCGCGCAGGGTCTGCTCGTTCACCGTCAAAGGCCGTGGCGTGGAGTTGTTGATATGGAAATGCGGGTCGGGATGGAAGCCCAGATCGGCCACGACTTTCGCGCCAAGCAGATGGGCGGTTTCCGCGCCGCGCACGTCTTTCACATAAATCGCATCCACCTCGCACCTCGCCAGAGCCAGTGCCGTGTCGGTGTAGCTATGCGCCCGACGGCGGCGGACTTGAGTATCCGGCGCTTGGATGTCCTGCTGCACGTCGCGGCGGCTAGCCACGTCGATCCATTCCGCATCCTTGTGCTCCAGCCCGCCCAATTCCAAAGCCAGCAACAAACCGCGCAAGGCCGTTGCCCGCGCCACGTCCACGCTGTCTTTACGTTTGCTGCTGGCAGGCAGACCCAGCTTGCGCCCGCGCAGGTTCTCTGGTGTGCGGATGCCCGACTCCGGCAATGCGATGATGGCTTGGTATTCGTCAATCCAGGAAATGCCGATGACACGGGTTTCCGTGCCCTTGGCCCTAGCCCAAATCGGCGGCACCGCACCGCCAAGGCGGAATGAATGCGGCAGGCTGTGTTCGAAATGGGAGGCTTGCTCGACAGGATCATTGGATTCCTGTAAAGACTTTATCGTGATGCCGTCAGCGGCAAATTCCTGCTTGTACCAACCCAATTGCGCACCCAAGCCTAAAGGGGTGGGGATGCTGCAACGGGTATATCAGAGAGTATCTGGATTGGGGTTATTGCTCATATCAATTGCCTATTGAGTGGTGGTAAAAATGGTCTATTGATTACTTAAGCCCCATTAAAAACACATCCATTTGCCGCTGGGTTTTAAGCACAATAATTTGTTTGTCATCCGAAAGCGCAGACAACCGTGTAAGGATACGGGGTTTACGTGTGGAAGGGTAACCCCATACATAACGAATAAATTCCCACGTCAACTGTTCATTGCAGCCTTGGGACATATTCGGCCTAGTTCGCCCATGAAAACGCAGCCGCCTTAACACAACACGCCACAGACACAATAGTCTGGGCCTATCTAAAAAGATCACGGTATCGCAGGCGGCAAGCCGAATATCCAGCGTCCCGCCATAATTGCCGTCCATAATCCATGCGTCTTGGACGGTTAAGCGCCCCACGGGTTGCCGCCATTCAGCCTTATCCGACTCGACCCAGCCCGTGCTCCAGAAATAAGCGTCCAGATGCAATACTGGCAGTCCCAGTTTTAAGCCAAGCTTCGCCGAGAATGTGGACTTGCCGGCACCGCCGGAGCCAATCACCAAAACACGCCGCATGTTTTTATTTAGGATTTGGTTAAAAACAACTTCCCGAAAGAAGTCTGGCTGGTTCCCAAGCTCCAGCTTGGGAACCATTATCTTCCAAGCGCCTGCTTGGTCATTCTTCGGGGTAACCGTTCACTCCCCCCCTGCCTTTTCCTGGGAGCGCGGCCATCTTGGCCGCGATTTTGGCGGGCGGGACGCCCACGCTCCCAGGGGGGAGTGAACGGTTACTCTTCGGGAAGCAGGAGCTTCAAAAACTCCATTCCCAAGCCGGAGTTTGGGAACTAGCAACAAGGAACTTATATTCGGCCATATCCTTAATGCCCCGTTATTGTCAGGCCAATAGTTCCGCCAGCAGACTGGCTATACCGCCCGGTGTGTGCGCAATCGCACTGGCCCCATGGGCACGTAACTCGGTCTCCTCGCCATAACCATAAGTCACGCCAATACTCTTAACGCCGCAACGCGCCGCGCCGATGACATCGTGTTCGCGGTCACCAACCATCACTGCCGTGGCCGGGTCTATGGCTTCCTGTGCCAGAATATGGGCAATGAGTTCGGCCTTGTCGCTATAAGTGCCGTCCAGTTCGCTGCCGTACAGTTTGTCGAAGTACCTATCCAAGCCAAAATTTCCAATAATTCGCACTGCGTAAACCAAGGGCTTGGAAGTAGCCAAAAAGATTTTGGCATCTAGGCTTTTGATTGAATCCAGCGCTTGAGGAATACCGGGAATCAATGCGTTTTCAAATAGACCCACTTCCGCAAAGCGTTCCCGATAAAGCCACAAAGCCTTATCCAATAAGCCATTGTCGGTAGAATGCAGCAGGCGGCTGAAACTACCGCGCAAGGGTGGGCCGATGCACCAGAGAAGCTCGTCTTCCGGCAGGACGGGATAACCGAGCGCGGAAAGCGCGTATTGGATGCAACGGGTGATGCCCTGCTTCGGGTCGGTCAGGGTTCCGTCCAAATCGAAAAGAATGTTGGAGGTCATAAATAATATTTCAGGCAATAGGCGTTCCATACCAGCAAATTTACTGATTATCCGCCCCATCCCACCATGTATTGATAACCCACTCATACGCCCCATAATACAAAGGGAGTGTCTTAGGTCTCTGCAAGCGTTTGTGGTGAATCAAATAATGATGTGACAAATACCGCCAAGGCAATACATAATAACCATGCATCAACACCCTATCTAAGGCATGGGCAACAGTTTCCTGCTCTTGCTGGGTATTGACCTCATAGAGTTTCTTAATTAGATCGTCAACCACTGTGGATTTGACTCCGATAATATTCTCATAACCTAGTTTATCGGCATCTGCGCTATTCAAATTCCGCCATAACTCAGCCGCTGGGTTTCGAGCTTCACGAAAAGCAATGGCAGCAAAGTCATAATTAAAATTCTTCATCTTCACCCGGTCGGCGGAGGCATCAACTGGCCGTTGCTTGAGGACGATGCCTAGTTTGGCAAGATTATAATAATAGGCTCCCAATAGGCTACCGCTAGCCCCGGTCAATTCAATTTCAAAGGCTTCGCCTTTACTATTCCGTAATACCCCGTCAGTATTATGCCAACCCGCTTCGGCAAAGAGTTTCATGGCCTCAGATAGATTTTGCCGCAAACTGGATGGCGGTCTTGTCTTCGGCTGTTCGACTTGGGAACCAAACACTGCCGGGTCTAGTTGAGCGCGATAAGGTTCCAATAGTTGTATCTCGGCCTCAGTCGGCAAAACTTTGGCCTGCAATGGCGAGTGTGCGAAATAACTATCTTGATCGCCATTGGAAAACTTGGCTTTTGGGTTGATATGAAATCTGGCTTGACTAAAATCAGGCGCTAGCTGTATATCGTCCGCCAATAATCCATATTGGGTATTCGGCTCGTCCAGGCTGTTCACCGTCAAGGTTTCAAACACCAGTTCCAGCAAACCCGGCGCAACTTTGCCTTTCAGCGTAAACGGGTTGTACTTATCAAAACTGCTGCCTTGGCTAATGACCGAAAGATTAAGCGTACCGGTCTTCGGTGCATTCGAGTCAACATAATCAAAATGCTCGAAGTTCGCGGGATATTTCGGCTCGCCAAATTGGGCTACGGCATGGGCGGCCAAGCCGGGCGTTGAGAAGCATAGGTTTGCGGCGAGGAAGAACCCTATTTTTCCATTTAGCATTGAAATCGGTGTATATGACATGATTGCGGGGCAACTGGGAGAAATTGCCAAGCCTTGCCTAAGCAGGGTTCAGGATGGCATAGGCAGTTCCTATGCCAATACCTATGCAAACACCCTGGGTTGGGTGCGATTGGAGTGATGCGGGAGAGCAAGGCTTGCCTTGCGATGGGATGTGCAAGCAAGGCAAGCCTTGCACTCCCAGCGTAATTTCAAGCACTGCCGAATTCTTGCACTTCACTTTTAATAGCACCCCCCAAGTTACTGATATTGATGCAAACTCACTTTTCCGTCAGGCTTCGTCGTATTAATGGATTGCTGCGCTTTTAATAGGTTGGTGTTTGCTAGTTAAACAGCATTGTGTGGTTATAGTGTTGGCTGGGAAACACTCCTAACCCAACATACTTAGGATGATTGCCTTTATCCATGGATAATATTACGCTTGGTACGGTTTGTGCGTAACCCATGGCATGACATTCCGTCAAACCATTGAGAGCAAACCATGACACAGTTCCATTGGCGCGGCAGCACCAATTTCAAAACCGCAATCCGCTAAAAGGCCCACCATGAGCATCGAATTTTACTGGCAACTGCCTGTGGGCGGCGATGGCCGCTCCATCCACAAGGATCACTGGACTCGGGGCGACCATACCCCGCCCATCACTGACCGGCCGGTGTTCGCCCGCATCGATTTGCGCCGCGAAGGCGGACACACTTGGTATGACCATCTTTCCCAAGTGGCCCGTGCCGCCGAAATCACCGGTTTCGACGGTGTGTTGATTCCACAGACACCGGCCGGCGAGGAGCCTTTGATCGTCTCCGGGGCATTGGCCCGCGAAGCGCGGGGTATCAAGTTCCTGCCTTCCTTGCCTGCGCCGTTCCTGTCGGCGGTGTATTCGGCGAAAATCGCCATCAGCTTCCAGCGACTGACTGGCGGAAGGCTGGCTTGGAACTTCATCACCGAGGAACACACTGATAAATCCTGGCACGGCCATCGTTGGAGTATCGCCGAGCAAATCGCCCGCACCGATGAGTTCTTGGATGTAGTCAAAGGCTTTTGGAACAACCCGCCATTTACCTATCAAGGTAAATATTATGAAGTAGTGGACGGGGGCTTTTCACCCGCGCTGGTCGGGCCGAAGCTGCCCTTGATCCATCTGTCGGGCGAAACCGAAGAAGCCTTGAATCTGGGGGCCAAACACGCCGATGTCTATTTCTTGCCCTTGGACACCTTGGAAGAAACACGCCGGCGTATCACCGATTTGACGCAGCGGGCGGGGGCCTTGGGCCGAACCCTGCGCTTTGGCATCCAAGCTGATGTTGTGGCCCGCCATAGCAGCGAGGACGCATGGAATGACTTGCGGGTTCGTTGGGACAAGGCATCGGCGAAGACGGTGCCGATCTCTAACGCCATTGAAAATTCCCAAAGGCTGACCAAGGAGGATTTCGACGCTCTAGTTCAGGGGCCAAACCTGTGGGCTGGCTTCGGCCTGGTTCGTCCCGGCGCACCCGTGGGCATCGTCGGCAGTTATGCGGAAGTGGCCGAACGCATCAAGGAATACGCGGAGGCAGGCATCAGCAGCTTTGCGCTGTCTGCCAATCCACATTTGGAAGAAGCTTACCGGATTGGCGAGCAATTGTTGCCGCTGGTGAAGGCGCAGACGGCAGAGGCGATCCGCCAAGCGTCCTGACACGGCTTGCGGTCGTTGTCTAGTAAGATGTCGCATTTTCAGCTTTGAGTTTGTGTGAGTTCCTGCTTTTTTTGATGGTCGGATTTGTCCGGGTTAAGGGAGACCGTTTCGGGCCGATCCCAATTGCGAGTGCCGCCTGACCATCGTTCAGGGTGCTCATTCCTTGCAGCCTCGTATAGCTCTTTCCTCTGCTCCAAGACGGCGATAGGCAACCGGGTTGAGGTCGTCGTTTCTAAGGTAATCGCCGATAGAGAGTCCCGCTAGGTAATCCTCGGGCAGCACATTGGGTTTGCCGTTGAACGTGGCACCGTCGGGCATGTAAGCGCATACCCAGCCTTCGCGGCGGTATGGCGTCATGTTGATGCTCGACCCGTGCAGTGTCAGGCCATTGTGGAACGTGCAGTCCCCAGCTTTTAACGGCAGGCACACAGGTTCCTGTTCGCGCCAATGCGCGTAGCCCGGCAAGTCAAACAGGCCAGCCACATGTTCACTGGCAAACACCGGAAGATCAAAATCAATCACTCGATGCGAGCCTGGCATGAAATACAAGCCACCATTGTCGGGGCGGCTGTCCGTCAGTGCGACCCAGACAGTGATTCCTTGGCGGGTGTTGAACGACCAGTAAGCGGCATCAAAATGCCAAAACGTGGGATTGGCCCAAGCCTGCTTGACGAAAGCCGCATCGTGCCACACCCGCATCGCATCCACGCCCGACAGTTCGGCGGCAATTTTGGCTATGTGCGGGTTCAAGGTGAATTCGCGTATCGGCTCGTAGTCCCGCCATAAATTCAAACGCTGCACAAACATGCGCTCATAGACTGGATTGTCCTCGCCCAAAATATCCCGGTCAGGGTAACGGTAGTTGCCCCGCCGCAGCAACGCGGCATTTTGATGCGCCCGCAAACGCTCGGTTTCCTCCGGCGTCAGCAGGGAGCGAATCCGCACGAATCCGTATTCATTGTAAAAGTCAATGTCTTCTTGGTTAATACTGTCTCTCATGAAAGCTTTCCTATCCTAGAGTTATCAAACACCCAAAAGCGCATGGGCGGCTTGTACATTCAACTCGCCACTGTGCAGACGCTGAAAGACCTGTAGCAGTTCGTCTTCCAGTTCGATGGCGTTTCCATGCCGCGCCACGATGTGCGCGGCTAGCCGGTTGATTGTGGCATGGTCAAACAGGGCCGTCGTGCGCAGTGTGATGCCAAATTCCCGGTTGATCTGGCTAATGATTTCAATCGCCAGGATGGAATCCACACCCATGTCCACGTAAGCACTATCAGGGTTGACCGCATCTGGCGCCAGTTCAATGACGGCGGCGACGATGCGCCTGAGCTTTTGTGCGACTGCGTTTTGCTTTTCGCCCTTGCCCGCCGTCACGTCGGCAAACTTAGGGGAATTTGCCGCCATCGCAACAGTGTGCAATGGGTCTGGGCCGGGGTCTGCGATTTGACCGTCGCTTTCCGCTATCAGCACATTCTGGCTCACGCCAGATTCAATGACCGGGGCTGCGGCCCGCACCGAGACAAAGCCTTCTTCCCGCAAAACCCCCTGCCACATCGGAACGCTCAGCAAGGGTGAGCCGGGCAGGCGTTTGTGCGGGTCTTCCGCCAGCCACCAGCCTTTCAGCAGGCCGAAGGTCAGGGTTGAAAAGACATGTGTTTCCACAGCCTCATTGATAATCAGTTTGCCGCCCTTGCGCAACAAGGATTTGGCGTTTTTCAGCGTGGTATTTAATATGCGCGTGGCATGCAGCACATTGGTGGCAACCAGCACATCCGCCTGCTGGATGGCAAAGCCCTGGGTTTTGACATCCCGTTCAATGTCCAATATCTGGAAGTCAGCAAAGGTATGGTGGCCGTAATGCTGCCTGCCGTATTGGACGAACTTGATTGACAAGTCGGTATAATCGTAATGCAGTCGTTCCTGATACGGCGTTAGCGCCGCCAGCAGCGCGGCGCTCGTGCCGCCCGTGCCGGCCCCGATTTCCAACACCTGTAGTTTTTCCCTCAGCGGCAGCGCGGTCAGGCGTTCGCGCACACAGGCCACGACCTCGTCCACCACTAGCCGGTTGTAGTAATCGGCAATGGCGTTTTCTTGGTAAATTTTTTCCACCAAGGCCATTGACGAATTGGGGAAGATGACATCCGTTGCCGTAATGCCGCCTTGCAATATATCGACTATGTTTTCCAAGCATGTCCATAGCAGACGGAAGTTGGCGGCCAGTTCCGGGTGTTTGTCAACCCAGTAGTCTAGGCTGTGCCTGTCAGTTTTTTGTGAGACCCGCGCCGTGCTGCGCACCCTGTCGCCTTCAAGTACGATGTAACCGGCTGTTTTAAGAATGTCTAGCAGGGCCTCATACAGTTGCCGGTAATCGTCAATCAGCCGGACGCGGGTTTTAAGTTGGTCTCTTGCGTAGTCTTCCAGGGCGTAGCGGAAACATCCCATTTGCTGGAATGCTTGCAGTAGCCAGACGCCGCCTAGCCAAGCCAAATCGTCAAAGCCCTCTTTGTGCTGGGCCAGCAAATCGTCGGCCTGAACGGTTTGCTGTGTCGGCTTGACATGGCTTGCCGTGTTTTCGGCATACCAGTAAGGTGTCTTGGCGAACGGATAGCTTGGCAGGGAAATCCGCCTTGCGCGAGGGCCGCTTGTGTGTTTCCAGCAGGGCAGGGCTTCCCAGTCGATATCCGCACCGCTGACCCACAAACCGGCCAGTTCGGCCTGGGCCGAAGCCGATGCCAAGGCCGCCAGTCTGGCCGCGTCTGCCGGGGCGGCATCCGCGTCGGCCCTACCCTTAAAGAAGCTTGCCGGGGCCGCGCCGCCTAGCCCACCGCGCTGTAGGAAGGCGCGCAGTTGTGTGCCTACCTCGCCTTTTTGCGTGGCGACAAAGGCGATGCGTTCAGGCATCGCTTCGCGCCCCGTCTGCAAGGTGTAGGCGACATCCTGCAAGCGCAGGCTGTCTTGATGGCCTTCCCAAAAAGCCAGCAATTTTTCCACATAGCAAACCAACCGATCAGGCGTTTTCGCCGACAGTGGAAACACATATTCGCGCATTGGCCCAGGCGCTTGCGCCGCTGGCGGTGCGGCATACTCTTCCAGAATGACATGGGCGTTGGCACCGCCTGCTCCAAACGAACTGATTGCGGCCCTTCTCGCCTGTCCAATCTGCCTAGGCGACCATTCAGCCACATATTGCTGGATGAAAAACGGCGAATCGGCGAAATTGATGTTGGGATTTGGATTCCGCGCGTGTAGAGAAGGGGCCAGGGTCTTATGCCTCATCTGTAACAGGATTTTGGTCAGCCCGGAAATGCCGGCCGCCGCGTTTAAATGGCCGATGTTCGACTTTACTGAGCCAATGGCGCACGATTGCTTTGCCGCCGGTTGGGCGGTGTCGCTGGCCCAAGCTTGGCACAAGCCCTCGAACTCGACCGGGTCGCCTAACGCGGTTCCCGTGCCATGTGCTTCAACATAGCTGATGGAACTTGGCGAGACATGGGCATTTTTGAGCGCAAGCTTGATGAGTTCCGCCTGCGCTTTCGGGTTGGGTACCGCGTAGCCGTTTGTCCGCCCACCATGGTTGACTGAACTGCCTTTGATGATTGCGTGGATCGGGTCGCCGTCGGCCAATGCCTGCGGCAGGGGCTTCAACAAAATCGCGCCGACTCCTTCGCCAGGCACAAAGCCATCCCCTTGGTCGCCAAAACTGTGGCATTTTCCACTCGGTGACAGCATTTGGTTCTGGCACATCCCCACATATTGGTGGGGATGCACAATAAACGAAGCGCCGCCGGCGATGGCCATTGCGCATTCCCTGTTTTTCAGGCTTAGGCACGCTTGGTGGACTGCGCTTAGAGACGAGGAGCAGGCGGTGTCAACCGGGTAGCTCGGCCCGCTGAGGCCCATGCAATAGGAAACCCGGTTGGCAATCGACCAAAGCCCGCCGCAAGGTGTGCAAAGATTGCCTTTTTCCCATTCTGGTGGCCCCCACAAAGAATAGGCGTAGCTGCTAATACCGGCAAAAACGCCGACGTTCATGCCGCAGGTTTCCGCCAGTTTTTTGCGGGTGTAGCCCGCATCTTCGCATGCCGCCCAAGCGGTTTGCAGGAATAGGCGCTCGCTAGGGTCCATCAGCTTGGCTTCGCGCGGGGAAATGTTAAAGAAGAAAGCGTCAAAGCCATCGACATCGTCAACAAAGCCGCCCCACTTGCAATAAATTTTTCCCTGCATGGCTTTGTTGCGGTCGGGGTCATAGTACTCATCGACATTCCAACGCCATTTCGGCACTTCAACGACGCAATCCCGACCGGCTTTCAGGTTGTCCCAGAAAGCGTCCAGCGTATCGGCCTGCGGATAGATGCCGCTAACACCGATGATGGCGATGTCAAAGGGGTCGTCCCCCGCCATGTGGCGCTGCCTGTCGGCCAGACTGTCGCGGCAAGGTTCAGCGGCAGTGGGGCAAGCTTTGGCAGGGGCAATGGCTTGAGGCAAAGCGGCGCTCGCCGGAGCCTCGGCGCGGTGGGCAGCAGTTTGCGCTTCAGCCAGGCCTATGGTTTCCGCCCGGCTGTAAATGTCGCCTGCTAGCGATGGCTTTCCCTCCGCAACTGGCTGGCCATCCCTCCCAACCAAGTGGGCCGCTGTCGGCTGCTTGGCGTTTTGCCGACCGGCGAGATGCCCGGCTAGGGCCTCCAGCGTGTGGTATTCAAAAAACAGCGTGGCCGGCAAGGGGCCGAAGCGAGCGATTAACACTTGATTCAGGGCCGTCACCATGAGCGAATCCAGTCCGAACTCCTCCAAGGGCCGGTGGATGCTGATTTTGTCCGGCGGCAACCGGGTTATGTCGGCCACTGCCTTTGCCAAAAACGCTTCGATCTCGTGGCTTGGGTGGGACACTAATGCGGCTGAATTTACACCATTGGGGGTGGTCAGCGTGACAGTAGCGTCCTTGTCTTCAACGCCGCCGATCTGGCCAACCGCTTCGGCTTCCCGGTAAATCTGCTGAATGTCGATACGTCGCGGGCCGACCGACTGGACCACCGGTTGCGCTCTAGCACGCTGCGCCTCGACAAAGCGCTTGATGGTTTGCGGATCGCCTGAAAGAAACATGCACTGTTTCAACTGTGCTTGCAAGATGGTTTCCCAAGCCTGCAATCCGGTCTCGCTCGCCAGTCCGCGCACCCCCATGGCAGAGGCCATAGTGTCCAGCTTGCTGTCGGCAGGCCGCATCCCGCCTTCCTGCCAAAACGCCCAGTTCACGCTGAATGTGTGGCTGTCGGCGATGCTACCTTGCACCGCTAAAGCGTCTAGGAAAGCGTTGGCATAAGCGTAGTCGGCCTGGCCGACATTGCCGAAGGCCGCGCTGGCGGAGGAAAAAAACGTCAGGAAATCGACCTTTTCCCCTTGCAACGCCTGCTCCAGCGCGAGAGTGCCTTGAACCTTGGCGGCCAGCACTTCTTGACATTCCGCCTTAGTCTTTTTTAGCAGGAAAGCATCCCGCGTAGCGCCTGCGAAATGAAAAACGCCTGCGATTCCGCCTTGCTTGCCGCGAGCCTGGGCAACGATTTGCCTCGCTTCGTGCAAATCGGCAATATCCGCTTGCAGGTAGTTGATCTTACACCACGGCGAGTCCATCCGCCCGATTTGCCGCAAGCGTTCGGCTGGCAGTGGCTTGCGTCCGGTCAAAAAGACGCTAATGCGGCTCTTCTGCTTTTCGGCCTGTTGCTGAAGGTATTGGCAGAACAACAGACCGAGTCCACCTGCGCCGCCAATTAGCAGGTAGGTTCCTTGTTCTTTAAGCGCCAACGGCTGGGCGTGTGTGTTGTCCAAGCCGACGGCCTGCCAGACTTTGACTTCACGCACTAGCCCGTCATCGGCATGCTGCTGGTATCGGACTTCAAGCTCACCGGCTGCTGCGTACTGGTATTCCATGCCTGCAAGCTGGGCCAGTAGCGAAGTGTGCGGTACTTCCAAGGTCTGGCACAAAAACGCAGGGCTTTCCTGGTTCAAGGTCTTGGCAAGGCCGCCCATTGCTTGGTTCAAGGCGTGGCTGCGGGATGCCGTCGGGACAAAGGCGTAAATCAGATGGATGCTTTCCGGGCGGGCGGTTTGCTTCATCAGAGCTTGGGCCATGAACAAAATCGTATAAAAGCCTCTGTCCAGATGCGCATCCAAGGCATTTGGCTGGAAAGGCTGCTCTGACCATGTGTGTAGAATCCGCGCAGGCAATAGCTTGCGCTGCGCCAACAGTCCGGCCAGCCGCTGGTAATCGTCCGGTTCCCCCGCACGAATCTGCACCATGGCAGTGGCGCCGGGGACTAGCCCTTGCAGAGATTCGGCAAAGCTGTCGCCTGCTGTCACTAACACAATCGGGCCGCCTTGCCAGTGGGATAAATCGTACTGCCGCGCACCGAACACCAATAGTGGGCCGTCAGCCTGCCGGGACGGCCCTCGCGGCAACGGCGACGCATTCCAATGGGGCTGCCACCACGTTCTGCCGACTTCGTCCGGGCTAGGCGCGGGATTGGCCGGGGTAGCCTGCCGGGGTTGTTGCTGTTGCGCCGACTGAAACCAGAAGCGCGAGCGGTCAAACGGATAACCGGGCAGTGGAACGCGATAGCGCTCGTCGCTGGCATACATTGCCTGCCAGTCTATGTCCTGTCCGTCCCGGTAAAGTGTCGCCAAGGCATGGAGCTTTTCCATAGCGTCCGGCAGCGGCAGCTTGCCCGTGCGCAACTGCGCCATCCATTGCCCTACAGTGCCCAAGGGCGCAGGGCCTGCCTGCGATGCCGTGCCAGATTCGGCCAGCCGCAGTTGCTGGAGCAGATCATGGCGGCTTTGGGCTACCCACGCAGCCCGGTGCGGGAAGTGTTCCCTGCCCACATGCAAGGTGTAGGCAATATGCCCTAGAGAATACAATTCTCCCTGCCTGTCTAAGCAAGCGGCGAGATCGCGCGCTTTTTGTCGCAGCGAGTGCTCGGTTTTTGCCGATAGGCAGATCAATGCCGGAGCTTCTTCCCAAGAGGGCTTGGAGCCAAGGTGGACCGGCGATTCTTCCAAAACCAGATGGGCATTAGTCCCGCCAAGGCCAAAACCGCTGATGGCAGCCCGCCGGGGCTGGCCTTCGCTGCTTGCCCAATCGCATAAGCCCGTGTTGACCCTGAACGGGGTATTGACGAAATCAATGTGTTCGTTGGCCTCTGAAAAATTCAACAAAGGCGGAATTTCCCGGTGGGCAAAGCACTGTAACACCTTGATGACGCTAGCGATGCCCGCCGCTAGCGAGGCGTGGCCTATATTGGGCTTCACCGACCCCAGCAGGCAAAACTGCTTCTTGTCGGTGTAACGCCGAAACGCATTGCTCAAGGCTTCGACCTCGACCGGGTCGCCGAGCTTGGTGCCGGTGCCGTGGGCTTCGACGTAGCCTATGGTTTCCGGGTTTATGCCCGCCTGCTCATAAACGGAAACTTCCAACTCGGTTTGCGACAAGGCGCTGGGGGCTGCAATACCATTGGTTTTGCCATCCTGATTGACTGCGGACGCTTTCAAAACGGCATGGATGTGGTCTTTGTCGCGTAGCGCGGCATCAAGCCTCTTCAGCACAATCACGCCAACGCCTTCGCCAAACACAAAGCCGTCGGCTTTTTGATCGAAGGCTTTGCATTTTCCGTCCGCTGCCAGCATTTGCGCCTTGCTGGCTAGAGTGTGAAAATGCGGTGTGGTGCAAAGAAACACACCGCCTGCCAGTGCCATATCGCATTCGCCGGCCAGAATGCTCTGGCGGGCGGCGTGGATGGCGACCAGGGAGGAGGAGCAGGCCGTGTCGATGGCAATGCTGGGGCCTTTGAGGTTGAGGAAATAGGAAATCCGCGCAGGCACCACCGCCGGGGAGTTTCCCCAGAAGGTTTGGGCTTCACCCGCATAGCCGTTCTCGCGCATGTTGATGAGGTAATCGCTCATGCCGACCCCGGCGAACACGCCGCATTTCAATTGGCGCAGCTGGACCGGGGGATAGCCCGCGTCTTCCAGCGCGGCGTAAGACTCTTCGAGGAAAAGGCGCTGTTGCGGGTCGGCCTGTTCGGCCTCGGTGCCAGTCCAGTTAAAAAATAGCGCGTCGAACTGGTCGATGCCGTCGATGAAGCCCGCCCGGTATGCCGTCGGGAAACTGCCCGTCGGCCAGCGGTCGGCTGGCGGTTCACCGATGGCGCAAGAGCCCGAGGCCAAGCCGTCCCAGAACGCATGTGCATTGCGCGCACCGGGAAAACGCCCCGACATGCCGATGATGGCGATATCGTCCGCCCGCCCCTTGCCTTGGTCCGCGTTAAGCGTCGCCGAAGAGGCTCCGGCTTGGAAGTCTGGCTGGCTTGCCAAGCGGACGGGATCGCCTTCGGCAAGCGGGAGAATGTCCCCGGCCTGATCGAAGCCCATCTGTGCCAAGCGCTCGCGGTAGTGGTCATGGATGAAGTTAGACAGCTCGGCAATATTGGGATAGTCAAACAATGCAGTGACACTCACATCAATGCCCAATTGCCGGTTGATCGCATTTAGGAAGTCAATGCCTGAAATCGAGTCGAGGCCGTAGTCGGAAAACGGCTTTTCCATAACTAAAGCCTGGTCTTGCAAACCGAGGATATGCAATATCGTTGCGGTGACGTGTTGCTGTATCTTCCGCCGAAGCGGGGACGGGCTTGGCCAAGTCTGTCGGATCGGCTCCACCGTAGGTTGCCAGGCCGGCGGCTTTGCCTGTTTCTCGGGAGGCTTGTGGCGGGCTATCAGAATGTGCTGCCCCGGCCCCTTCAACTCGCCGGCAAGCCCCTGCGGGGGGGCGACGTCGAAGCCGTTTTGCTCTAGCAGCGCGACCCAGCGGGCCGCGTCGAGCAGGGGCGAGTTTTCCAGCCGGATGGCATCCTCGAACCGCCACCAACCCTCCAGCAAACCGTATGTCATGGTGGCGAACGCCTGCACGTCGGTCGCTTCGTTCAGGAACAGATAGCCTCCGTCTTTCAACAGCGCTTTGACATTGCCCAGGGTGTTGCCCAACTCCCGGGTGGCGTGGAGGACGTTCGAAGCGACAATAATATCAAATGATTGCCGGTACACGCAGGTCGGCGGAATCGCTTTTTCAATGTCTAGCACTTCAAAGCGTGCGAATGGGTATTCCTCGCCGTAAGTCCTTCTGCCATATTGGATGAAGCCGGCGGAAACGTCGGTGTAAAGATAGCTAATCCGTCCGCCGAACTCTTTGAGTTTGTCCAGCAACAGTGCCGAAGCGCCACCCGTACCCGCGCCGATTTCCAGTAGCTTGATCTGCCGTTCTAAAGGCCAATGCAAGGCCAGTGTTCTGACCTGCTTGATTAGGTTGTCGGCCAGAATCCGGTTGTAGAAATCGGCGGTGGCGTTCTCTTTATAAATGCCCTTGACCAGATCAAATGAGGAACCGGGGAACATGACTTCGGTGGCGTTGAGCTTGCCCCGCAGCACTTGCGGATAATTTCGCACACAGACCCAAAGCAGATTCAGAAAGGCGGCAATTTGCGGATATTCCGCCGCCATCTGGTCGGTTTTGCGCTGGAGTTCGTCGAACGGCACCTGCCAAGCCTGTGCATCGTGGTCGATGCGCTCGAAATAACCGCCTTGTCGCCGCAAATAATTGGCTTCGAGCAGCAGATTCAGAAACGCATCCAGCAAACGGTGGTACTTGCGGTCAATTTGCAAGGCCGTGCGCAATTCCTCTAGCGAATAGCGCCCCCCGCGAGCCTTGAAAACGTCCATTTCTTGTAATGCGCTGGCCAGCAGCAAGGCGCAAAAACCGGTCACGCCGGCATAGGCTTGCTGGAAAACCCGCAGAGTCGGCGGTTCTTCGGGGAAATCGGCCAGGGTAAACACAGGCTCTGCTTCCACACTGGCAACTCCCGCAGCAGCAAGCCAGTAGCGTCCTCCGACAAACGGGTAAGTCGGCAAAGGCACCTTGCGGAAAGCGGCCAGCGGGGTGCCTGCATCTTGGTACAGCAGGCGCCACTCCAAGTTGTAGCCCTGCTGGTATAGGTCTGCCAAACTCAACAGCGTCTCGTTGCTCTCGGCTGCATCTGTCAAACCGCTGCGCAACTCTGCCAGCAGCCTTTTGCCGAATTGCCACAGCGCGGGGCTACGCTCAGGTTCAGCTTTGATTTTTTGCCCTAGGCCTCCCGTGCGCGTTAACAAATTGTTTAGGTCCGCCGCAAGCGCCCGCTTGTCGCTTGCGACGAGCGCCACGCGGAAATCGAAATGGGATCTTCCCAGCATTAGAGTCGCTGCGATATCGGATAAGGCATAGCTATCCGCATCCCGTTCTAGCCAGTTGGTCAGTGCTTGGATTTTCGCGGTCAAGTCGGCCTGATTTTTTGCTGATAGTGCAATCAGGCAGGGTTGGCCTTCCGCGTCTTCGAGGGCGGAGGGCCGTTGCGGCGCTTCTTCGATCACGCAATGCGCGTTGGTGCCACTGAAGCCAAAGGCACTGATGGCGGCTTGGCGCGGTTGCCCGGACGGGTTCGCCCAGTCTTGCAAAACCGTGTTGACGTAGAAAGGTGTCTGCGCTAGTTGAAAATGGCGGTTTTCGCTTTCAAAATGCAGCGAAGGCGGCAATTGCTTGTGTTTTAGGGCAAGCAGCACTTTTATCAGGCCTGCGAAGCCTGCGGCAGCCAGGGCATGGCCGATGTTGGTTTTCACCGAGCCAATCGCGCAAAACTGTTTGCGCTGAGTAAATGCCTGGAAGCTATCCGTCAGCGCGTCGATCTCAATCGGGTCGCCCAAGCGGGTGCCTGTGCCGTGAGCTTCCACATAGCCGATGCGTTCCGGGTCAATCTGATAGCGCCGGTAGGTTTCTTGTTGCAAGGCTGACTGCGAGGGGGAACTGGAGGCGGTGATTCCATTGGTCTTGCCATCCTGGTTAATCCCATGCGCCTGAATGACACCGAAGATGTGGTCGCCGTCGCGCAGGGCATCCTCTAGCGGTTTCAACAGCACGGCTCCGACCGCTTCTGCCGGCACAAAGCCATCGGCACGGTCGTCGAAGGTTTTACAGCGACCGTCCGGCGACAACATGCCAGACTTGCCCAGAACCAAGTGGCTTTCTGGTGTGCACATCAGCGAGACGCCGCCTGCCAAGGCAAAGTCGCAAGTGCCTCCGCGAATGCTTTCGCAAGCTAGGTGGACGGCGACCAGTGCTGAGGAGCAGGCGGTGTCAACTGCGAGGCTCGGCCCTTTGAGGTCGAGGAAATAAGCAATTCGAGCCGATAGCATCGCCGAGCTGTTGCCCGTGCCTTGGTGGGCGCTTGTCCCTAGGTGGGCGAACGGCCTAAGATAGTCGCCTTCGCGGCAGCCGACAAAGACCCCGCAACGACTGCCCTTGAGGCTTTCGCTGGAGTAGCCGGCATGTTCGAAGGTTCGCCAAGCTTCTTGGATAAAGAGGCGCTGCTGCGGGTCCATCCACTCAGCCTCTTTGGGCGACAGCTTAAAGAACAGCGGGTCAAAGCGGTCTATATCGTCGAGAAAGCCGCCCAAAAAGCTTGTGCCTTCCCAACGACCAGGCGGAACGGTGGCGACGCAATCGCGGCCAGCCGCCAAATTCTGCCAGTATTCGTCAATGTTGCCGGCGCGGGGGAAGCACCCTGACATGCCAATGATGGCGATCCGCGCCCGACTGTCGAGCGCGGCGACACTGGATGAATCCGCCGCAGACGGCTTTGGATTGTCTGCTGGACGGGGCAGCGGCGCTGCATTGTGTCGGGCCGCTGTCTGCAGTTCCGGCGCGATGGCCGCCATGTGCCGCTGGATATGCAGACTGACCGCATTGATGCTGGGAAAGTTGAACAACTCCGTGTTGCGCAGCCGAACGCCCAGCACACGGTTGATTTCCGTGACTATTTGCAAGGACGTAAACGAATCCACGCCAAAATCGACATGGGGCGCATCTGCGTCCATTTGCTTCGCATCAATCATCAACACCTTGGCGAATGTTTCGCGCACCTGCCGGACAATGTCGGCACCGGGCCTTGCTTGTGCCGCCACCGCCTGAGGCGTGGGCTGGGCTGTGCGGCTTTGCCTGGCCGGTTTCGCGTCTGCTGCCTGGTTTTGGCTGGAAGCCACCACGACGTTGTGACCAGTGTCTTCGCCATCGGGGCCTGACTGACCGTAGATTTTGACCGAAGCGAATCCCTGCCCCTCAAGCAGCGCAGTCCACAGGGCCGAGTCCAGCAACGGCCCACCCGGCAAGCGCCCGGCTTCGTCCTCGAACGCCCACCAGCCATGCAGCAATCCGAAAGTCAGAGAAATGAAATCCTGTGCGCGGGTGGCTTCATTGAGAATCATGCTGCCGTCGGCCTTGAGCAGACGCCGGGTGTTTTGCACCGTCCGCCGCATGTCGGCGGTTGCATGCAGGACGTTGCAGGCCACGATCACGTCGAAGGAATGCCCGGCAAATCCTTGCGCTGCGATGTCTTTTTCAATATTGAGCGTCTGGAATTGGACGAACGGATATTCGGCCCCGAACTTGCTTTTCCCAAACTGGGTGAAGCCGGCGGAAATGTCGCTGTAGACATAGCTGATGCGGTCGCCAAAGCCGGCAATGGATTTCAGCGCACCCGTCGTGGTTCCGCCGGTTCCCGCGCCGATTTCCAAGATGCGCAGGGTTTCGTCCGGCTGGCGGCGCTGTGCAAGAGCCTGCACGGCGACCAGCAATTGCCAGTTGACCAGTTTGTTGAAGTGGTCGGCGACCGGGTTGCCCCGGTAAAACCCTTGCGCACACAGCATGGAGCCGTCGGGGAACAGGATGCTGGTGGCGGGTATTTTGCCGGTCAAGATGTCATGCAAGTTATCCAAGCACTGCCAAGTTAGGCCGATTTGCGCCTCCAGTTCTGGAAACTCACACAGAAATTCGCCGCGCTTGCGCTCAAGTTCAGCATGATCCACGCGTTCCGCCCTGACGACGCGATAGTGACCGCCAGCGCCTTTCCGCAACACGCCCACCCTCGCCAAAATATCCAACAGCACGGCAAACAAACGGCCATATTGCGGAGCGATGCCGAGGCTGGCCCCCAAGCGGCCAGGTTCCAGTTCTTCACCGGGCACACGGCACACGCCCCAAGTTTGGAAGCAATCCAGCAACCGGTCTTGGGCCATCGCCTCTAGCGACTGGAAAGCGCCGGAAAAACGTTGCCATACGAGGGGGTTGAGCCGTGGCTCCATGCTGGAAACCACCGCTTCCGCATCCGTTTGGAGGGCCGAGGCAAAACAAAAGCCCGGCAACGGAATTCGCCGCCCCCGGTGGGCTATGGCATCCGCATGACCAGCTAAGTCGCCGCCGCTGACCCAGCGTTCGGCGACTGCGTCCAAGGCTAGGCCCTGATAGCTTTCTGCCCTCAGGGTTTCCCTGCCCACCGAGCCTGTTCCGTATGCCGCCTGGCCGGCGAACAGCCGCGGTATTTCGCGGTCGCCGCCGAGGTAGCGCTGTAGTTTGGCAACAAGTTCTTCCATGGATGAGGCGACCACCGCAAGACGGACATCCATCGCTTGGCGCCCAGTTTGCAGCGTGTAGGCCACGTCGCCCAGTTCTAAGCACTGAATGCCGAAATAGTGGCACTCCCCGGCCTGGATGTAGCGCAGTAAACGCGCCAGATACTGTTCAAGCTGTAGTTGGCTTTTCGAGGAGAACACCAGCAGTTCTTCCTGCGCGACTACCCCGGCCTGCCAAGTTTGCTGTTCGCAAGCGTTGGCGTGTTCTTCAATGATGAAGTGGGCGCAGAGGCCACCGTAGCCGAAATTGTGAATACCTGCCCGGCGCGGGACAGGCTTCCCGTGTTCGTCAGCCAGACGGCCCCAAGCCTGCCTCAGTGCGACTACCTGGAAGGGCAAATCCTCTTCCGCCTCAGGCCAGTTCAACTTTTGGAAATTCAGCACTGGTGGAATCAAGCCGTTTTTCATGGCCAAGCAGACTTTAATCAGCGAAGTGATACCAGAGGCGGATTCCACATGCCCGATATTGCCCTTGGTGCTGCCAATGCCCAATTTGCGGCGCCGACCGTTGCCGCCGCTGCGGAATACTTCCGCATAGGCTTTCAACTCCGTCCTGTCCGACAGGTCAGTGCCGGTTCCTTGGCCTTCCAGGTAGTCGATGTCGCTAGGCTGTAGCCCGGCCTCCCGCAATGCGGAGCGGACCGCCTTGATATGGGATTTGGGGTCGGGCGCGGTCAGAAACATCGTTTTGCCGCTTTGCGCGACCACGCAGCCCTTAATGACGCCATAGATATAATCGCCGTCTTGTTCGGCTTGCGCAAGCGGCTTCAGCAGCGCCGTTGCCACCCCCTCGCCAATCAGATAGCCGTCCGAATTTTCATCAAACGAGCAAACCCGCTGCTGGTTGGTCAAAAGCCCCATTTTGCGGTTGGCAATATGCGAAAAAGCATCCTGCACGACGGTGACGCCACCGACCAGCGCATACTGGATTTCGCCCCGCAGCAGCGCGTGGTAAGCCAGATGCAGTGCGCTGGAAGACGCGGCGCAGGCCGTGTCCACCGACAGGCTGTCGCCTTTCCAATCAAAAAAATATGAAACCCGGTTAGCCAGCATGGAATGGGTGTTGCCAATGTTGGTGTAGGGGCCGAAATCCTGCCCGTCCTTCATCAAGCGCAGCAGGTTTTCGCTGCGCTGCACGCCAAGATAAACGCCGATATCCTCCCCTTTGAGGCGATCTACGGAATAACCGGCGTTTTCGACGGTTTCCCAGACCGATTGAAGCACCAGTTTCTGTTGCGGATCCATTTGCGCCGCCTCCAGCGGCGAAATGCCGAAAAACAAGGAGTCGAACCGATCCGGCTGGTCGAGGAAGCCGCCGTAGCGGCAGTCAGTCAGATTGCCGAGTGCCTGCGGGTCGCCATAAATAGCCTGCCAGTCCCAGCGGTCTCCAGGCACTTCCTTGAGTGCGCTTTTCCCTAAGAATAGGTTTTCCCACAGTTCGACGATGTTCTCGGCATCGGGGAACCGGCCCGCCATGCCAATGATGGCGATGCCTCTGGCCTTGCTGTCCGCCACCCCTTGTGTGGGCTGTGGCAGGTCAAGCGGTGTGACTTCGTCGTCCTCGGCATCAAACGCATCCAGCAATAGCGAACCAGAAATGCCATCGCCCGTACTCGGCTCGACGGCCTGGGTCTGATCAGCGGCATGCTGCGCCGGTTCAGGCTGGGTATGCGCTGCGGCAGTTTTCAAGCAGCTTGCCGTCTGCGGCTCGCCTTGGGCTAGGCCAAAGCATACCGCAAAGTCGTTTTGATAGCGGGTTTGCAAATGCGCCTGCAACGCTGCCAGCGTTGTGTGCTCTAAGAAAGTGGACGCGTCCAGACGCACAAAAGGAAAGGTCCGATTCAGTTGGTTTGCCAATTGGGTCAATGTGATTGAGTCGAAGCCATAGCCGCTTAGGCTTTCCCCGGGGTTTACCCGATGCTGTTCCATACCCAGCACCGTGGCGACCGCTTTGACCAATGCAGCTTCCACGAGCAAAGGCATTTTTTCTCTGCTAGTCATGCCAATTCGTCCTTCGTTGTAGAGCGAACCAATTCAAGTCTTTCTTTTTCAATGGATTGTTCTCCAAGTGCCCTAGCTTTGTCGGAGGGCAAAATGTGTCCAAGCTTCACCATGATGTCCAGATTGTCCCTTCCTAGCTTGGTGAGCAAAGCGAACTTCATCGCCTCAATCCTGGGGTCGTTTTTGTTGATGTACAGCTTCTGCTGCAAAGCCTGCAAGAATCGTTCAGCCTCCGGCCAGAGGTTCGGGCCGACCAGCCGGTACATCGTGGGAATGGCAGGCATGTTGATGAGCCGCCAGTATAGCCCCCAGTCCTTGACCGGGCTGGGAAAGGCGCCAATTTGCTCCGCCAGCCACATGTTTTGCTGCGCCGAGTCGATGCTGGGGAAAAGCTGCCCGCGCTTGCTTTCTTTGCGGCGGTCGTTTCGGATGGCTTCGCGCATGGCATCTGCGCCAGGGAGTTTGCAAGCCCCTGACAACACCTTCGAGAACCAGCGCGCTTCCAGTTCCATCGTCGGAATCACGCTCAACGAGGCATGTTTGCGTCCAATGAAGCACAGCCTGGGATGGTCTGGGTGGAACTGGTGCTTGTACAACTCGTCGGCCTTGATAGACGGCGGCAGGAATGGGAAGCTAGTTTCTTCGTAGCCAGTGCAATCAACAATGATATCAATCGCTTCCCGGCTACCGTCTTGGAACTCGCACTGGCTTGCCGACACGGCGCGCACTTCCGGCTTGAACAGAATTTTCCCTTCACTCGCCACGCGTGGAAAATCGCAACTCACCAGCAAGACGCTTTCTTTGACCGGGAATGTCGGCAGCAGATCAGCACTCTCCAGGCAGGCCATGTGCTGCGGAATGGACGCACGCCATTCCTGTAGAATGTCCTCCGTGCGTTGCCGGTTGATAATCAGCCTTTTGACGGGGGAAATGGATCCGTCGTTAGTGGTAAAGCCAAACATGCGAGGAATGATCATCTTTTTCGAGCGCAGGCTCATAACCACCTGGGCGGCTTCGCCGGCGGCATCGACAGCGATGTCCATGCCGCTCACGCCATTGCCGATGATGAGCACCCGCTTGCCGCGGAAAATCTCTGGAGAATGATAGTTTGCCGAGTGCAGTCGCTCGCCTTGAAAGACTTCTATGCCGGGATAGTAAACCGTTTTCGGCTGCCAAAAATTGCCGATGCATATGCTGACGGCGTCAAAGCTTTGCGTGTGCAGCCCACCGTCCGCCTTGCGCAGCGTCAGATGCCAGCCCCCGCCATCGTGTGCCAAGCTTTCCAGTGCTGTTTCCAATTGGATATGCGGCCTTAGCTGGAAATGGCCGGCATAGTCGTTGAGATACTGGTTCAATTCGCTGACACCGGGGAAAATCGACATCGACTCAGGCGGCGGGAAATCCGAAAACAGCGAAGTGAATTTTGATGTTTGCAAGCGGACTGACCGATAAGGCCCACCCTGGTGACCGTCGCGGAAGCACCATATACCGCCAATGCGGTCAGTTTTTTCAAACACCGTCGGCGCATGGCCGTCTTCGATCAGGCATTTTGCCGTCGCCAGACCCGCAGGCCCTGCACCAATGACCGCGACGGACAATTTAGCTGTGCTGCGTTCCTTGGAGGGATGGGGCGCATCCACGAATAACGCCGTAGGCATGGCAGGCTTTGCCGTCACGGTCGGCATCCAGTAGCGTTCTTTTTGGAAAGGATAGGTGGGCAGGGAAATCCGCTGCAATGGCGCGGCATTGGGGCTGCGGTTGATGTGCAGGCCTTGCCAATCGACCATCTGACCGCTTACCCAAGCTTGGGCGGTCACCTGTGCCTGGCCATGCGCTTCGGCCCAGGGCTGTAGCGGCTGCTCTTCGGCTTGGGCAGTGCCTTGGAAGACACCCTTGATGTGGCTGGGCCGCCCATGTTCCTGCCCATCTATCCATTGGCCCAGCATGTCCAACAGACCGGCTTGCGTAGAGAATACAAGTGCCAGCCGCTCCGGCATGGCCTCGCGGCCTTGCTGGAGGGTATGGCTGAGGCTTTCCGGGTCCACCGGCAGAGTTTGCAGGAAGCGCAGGAAACGCTTGGCATAGACAAGCAAGCGCTCGCAACTCTTTGCGGACAACGGGAACACCCAAGGGCCGAGCGCCGCCCCCTGCGCCGGGACAGTTTCGGGCTGCGGATATTCCTCCACAATCACATGGTGGTTGGTGCCCCCGGCACCAAATGAGCTAAGTCCGGCGCGCCGGGGATGGCGTTTCCCGCTGACTGTCACTGGCTGCCACTCAGTCAGTGTCTGTTGCACGTAAAAAGGCGTGTCTGCAAACGCGATATGGGGATTCAGGCTCGCAGAGTGCAAGGAAGGCAGCAGGGTTTTGTGCTTCATTTGCAGCAGCACCTTGGTCAGCCCGGCTAGGCCGGCAGCCGATTCCAAATGGCCGATGTTGGATTTGACCGAACCGATGGCGCACTGCTGCCGCCGCTGGACGCCTAGGCTCTGGTAAGCCTGCGTCAGGGCACTGATTTCGATGGGGTCGCCGATGGCTGTGCCTGTGCCGTGGGCCTCGACATAGTTGACAGTGTTCGGGTCGATGGCTGACCGGCGCAAGGCGCGGCCAATCACTTTGGACTGGGCATTGGGGTTGGGTACGGTATAGCCGCTGGTCTTGCCACCCGCGTTCATGGAAGATGCCTTGATGATGCCGTAAATGTGGTCGCCGTCGGCTTCCGCCTGCTGTAAAGGCTTTAGCAAGACAGCGCCCACGCCCTCGCCGCCGACAAAGCCGTCCGCATCGGCACCAAAGCTTTTGCACTGATTGCCCTGGGTCATCATGGTCGAGGCTGACAGGCGCAGGTAATGCTTGGGGTGGAGGATCAAGTTGACGCCGCCGGCAATTGCCAAATCGCATTCCCCGTGCGCAAAGCTTTCGTAAGCGAGGTGCAGTGCGGTCAGTGAGCTGGAACAGGCGGTGTCAACCGCCAAGCTCGGTCCGTCGAAATCGAACAAATAGGAAATCCGGTTCGCCAGCGACCAGAACGAGGAATGGGCTGTCACGGTGTTGCCGACCGACCATTGTTCGCCAGCCAGTGATTCATAGTCGGCGTGCATTGCCCCCACAAACACGCCGACCGTCTGCCGGGCAAGCGACTGGCGGGTATAGCCTGCGTCTTCCAGCGCAGTCCAGGCGGTTTCAACAAACAACCGCTCCTGCGGATCCATCAGGCGGGCTTCGTTAGGCGAAATTGAGAAGAACAGTGGGTCAAACATGTCCACATCGTCGATGAACCCCCCCCATTTGCTATAAATCGCTCCAACTTTATACTTGTCGGAGGAATAATAATCTTGCCAGTCCCAGCGCTCTTTCGGCACTTCGCGTATGCAGTTTTTGCCTTGTTTCAAATTTTGCCAGAACTGTTCCACATCCTCGGCCATAGGATATTTGCCACTGATGCCGATAATGGCGATGTCATGGTTTGTGGCTTCCGTGCTGATGCCAGGCTGTGTCGGCGCTATCTGCTCAGTTGTCGACGCAATCGCAGGCACCGCACCGCCGCAGGCCATGCCAAGCGTCGCCAGCAGCGCCTCGCGGTGATGCTCAGTGAAATATGCGGCCAGACTGGCTATGGTGTTGTGCTGGTACAGGGTGGCAACGGGCAGTTTTCCCATATGGCTTTCAAAGGCTTGGAGGACGCTTATGATGACTAAGGAATCCATCCCGTAAACATCGAAAGACGCTTGCGGATCTATGCGGGATTTTCTGATTTTCAGAGCTTCGGCAAAGATTGTTTTGACGAAATCCTCCACTTTTTCGGCAAAGTTAGCACCGTCGGGTTCGGGAACAGGCTCCACCGCTTCCGGCTGAGCTTCGGGCGCAAAGGCCTCGGCTTGACCGTACAATTGCACACCCATGTCGCGCAGGTGCGCCTGGCTCGCCTTGATTGGCACCACTTGGCCCAATGGGCTTGCAATGAACCGCTCAATTACTTCCATGCCTTCCTCGGGGTCGATTGAGTACACACCACGGGCGGCTAGTTGCTGCCGGTAGGCTGCACTGGAAACCACCCCGACGCTTCCCCAATAACCCCAGTTGATCACTTTCACTGGATAATGGACACTATTCTGCAAATGGCGGGCGAATGCGTCTTTGAACGTGCATGCCGCCGCGTAGTTGCTCTGCCCTGCATAGCAGGTGAACGATTCACCCGAAGAGAAGAATAGGAAAAAGTCCAATGGCTCGCCGTCCAGGGCTTTGTGCAGGTTGACGCTGCCTTGCACCTTGGGCGCAAGTGCTTCCAAGAAAAGGCTCTCGTCCATGTTGGCGATGGATTTGTCGCGCAGCACCAATGCGGAATGGACAACGCCATGAATGCGTCCAAAGTGGTTTCTGGCCAAGGCAATCGCTTGTCTCAATGCGCCCAAGTCGCTGGCATCGGCTTGCAGATACAGGGCTTGGCCGCCTCTGGCCGCAACTGCGCCGATTTTGTCCCGCACTCCGGCATCGGCTGCGCTGCGTCCAATCCATACAATCCGGGCCTGGACTTGTTCGGCCAAATAACAACTGAACGCAAAGCCGATGCCACCGGCACCGCCCAGAATCAGGTATACCCCTTGATGGCGAAAGACGGTTTGTTCGGCGGGCGGCAGTTCCAACGACGCCAGGGTCAGCACAAAGCGCTCGCCAAACCGCAAGGCGGTCTCCCGCCCTAGGTCTGTAAAGGGTTCCGCCTGAATTTGCGCAGCCAACGGGGCCATAGCCTCGGTTTTGCGGAAATCCACGCAACTGACTTGAAGTTGGGGGTATTCCTTGGCAATCGTCTTGGCTAAACCGAACAAACTGCCTACCAAGGGGTTAGTCTGCTCGTGCGCGTGGATGGCATGGGCACCTTCGGTCAACACGCGCAGTTGCACCCGGTTGTGCAGCCATTGCATCTGGCCTAGCGCCTTGACCAGCCTCAGCAGAGAAAGCACACCGATTTGCTGGCTGTCGCGCAATTGCTCATCCAGCAGCGAAGCTGGCGGATAATTCTGTATCCCTCCCATGAAGTAGACGATATCCGGACAAGGAAACCCGCCCGCTTGCAAGCAACGCGCAATGGCTTGGGGTTGCGAATAATCCGCCTCCCAGCCGCGCTCGTCCCGCCGTTCGGTATGCGCCGCCAGACGGATATCCCAGATGGAGTCGGCAATATGCGCCTGGACCAGGCTTTCCTGCAAACGGACGGAGGTTTCATGGCCTGTGGAAATGAACAGCACCGTCCGCCCCGGCTGCCAGACCGGCTCGTTTTCGGCGGGCGGAGTTGCCAGCCAGCGCGGCACATAGAAGAAATTGCCAAGAGTGTCCTTTTGCGTCTGGTAGAACACCTCGCGCAGGCGCAGGCAGACCTGTCCCCGCGCATCCAACAGCGACAAGTTGAAACGCATGGGGCCTAGCTTTTCCAGATGGGCATAGCTCTTTGGAGTCGGCAGCGCCAGGTATTCCACCGTTTCGACGGTGTGCGGGAGCAGTCCCTTGACCCGCCCGCCGCCGTCGGCTTGGTTCAGTATGAACGCGGCACCAAGCTGCAAGCAACCGTCCAACAGCGCGGGCGAGAATTTGTAGGGTTGGCATTGACTGTCCCACTCGGCGTCTAGGGCCAATTCCGCCAAGGCTTCGCCTTGGCCGAGATAAATTTTCTGCACACACTGCAATGCGCCGCCGTGGTGGACGCCGACGCTTTGCAATTGGGCGTAAAGCTGCTGCCTGCCAAGCTGGGGCAGGCCCGCAGTGCACAGCACCTGCACCCTGTCGGACATTGGGGGGGCGACGGGCGGGGCGGACAGCACATACTCACCGCTGCTGTGCAAATCGCCTTCCACCCCCTGCACGGCGAAGGAATAATGCGGGCCATGTGCCTGCCGCAATACGATCCTTACCGTTGTTTGCCGCTCGACCACCAGCGGCTTGGCCCAAACGATGCGGGATAGCAGAAACGGCTGGTCGACCGACAAGGCCAACGCGGCCCTTGCCATTTCCAGATAGGCCACGCCGGGTAGCACCCCTTTCCCGCCGACTTGGTGGTGTTGCAGAAGCCAGTCGGACGCTTTGAATGTCTTCTCATAGGTCAACCCCTCCACCAAGCTCAGGCCCGGATGGATTTTGTCCAGCAGCGGATGAAACGCCTCGCTCGCTGTGCGGGGGGCGGGCGGGTCAATGGCCGTTTGTGGAATCCAAAAACGCTCCCGTTCAAACGGATACGTCGGCAGGGGCAGGCGTCGCAGTCCCTCCCCGGCCGCGTACAATTGATGCCAGTCGGGCGTGAATCCTTGCTCGTACAACTCGCCTAATTGTTGCAACTGGTCAAGGTACGCCGACCCGGCCGGCCGGCCGGCGTTTTCTTGGATGAGCAGCACCAATTGCTGGCCCTGCCGCTTCGTGTCGCGGCTGGCCGTCTGGCGCTTGGGATTTAAAGAAGCCGACCCTAAGTAAGCGGTCAATTCATGCTTGTCTCGCACCAAGAAGGCCGCGCGGTAGGCAAAATGGCTGCGACCGACTTGCAGCGTGTAGGCAATGTTGGCGAGTCGGGCCGACTGCCCGTCTCGCGCCAGCCAGTGCCTAAGGTCTGCGCATTTTTGCGCGAATGCGGCGGCCGTTTTCGCCGAGACTGGAACCAGAAAGCCGGGTCTGGGCTGCTCGCGGTCAGAGTTGGCCTGGGTCGGCGGTTCATCGATCACGAGATGGCAATTGGTGCCGCTGATGCCGAAGGAACTGATCGCGGCCCGACGGATGCCGCCATCCGGCACGACCCAGTCTTGCAATTGCCGGTTGACGTAAAATGGACTGTCTTCGAAATTGACGTATTCATTCAACCGCTCACAATGCAGCGAAGGCACGATTTTCCGATGCTTCAAGGACAGCAGCACTTTGATCACGCTGGATACACCGGCGGCATACGCGGTATGGCCAATATTGGTTTTCACCGAACCAATCGGGCAAAACTGCTTATTCTGGGTGAATTTTCGGAAGGCGCCTGTCAGCGCTTCGATTTCTATTGGATCGCCCAGTTTCGTGCCAGTGCCGTGGGTTTCGATATAGTTGATGCTATCGGCAGCAATGCCATAGTTTTGGTAGACGGAAATTTCCAACTCGGTTTGCGAAACCGAACTGGGGGCCGTCATGCCATTCGTTTTACCGTCCTGGTTGACGCCAATGCCGCGAATTACACCGTAGATATGGTCGCCGTCCTGCAATGCCTTCCCCAAAGGCTTCAGCAAGATGGCGGCGGATGCCTCGCCTGGCACGAACCCGTCGGCATCGTTGTCAAATGCGCGGCACTGCCCGGTCGGGGACAGCATCCCGGACTTGCTGGTCAGCTTGTAAAAAAAAGGCGTGGTACAAATGTGTATGCCGCCAGCCAGTGCCATGTCACTCTCGCCGGCCAGCAAACTTTGGCAGGCCAGATTGATGGCGACCAGCGAAGAAGAACATGCAGTATTGACGGCAATGCTCGGGCCTTTCAGGTTGAGGAAATAGGAAATCCTCGCCGCCATCACCGACGGCTCGTTGCCCGGAAACGAAAAACCTTCGATGGCTGCGCCTTCCTCATGGTGCATTCTAGTCTGGTAATCGCCCTTGGTCGCGCCGGCATAAACCCCCAGCTTGACTCCGGACAGCGACACATCTGAATAGCCGGCATCTTCCAGGGTGTGCCAGCAGTCCTCAAGGAAAATACGCTGCTGCGGATCGGCAAGCTCTGCTTCTTTGCCGGAGACTTGGAAAAACAGCGAGTCGAAACGGTCGATATCCTTTAGAAAACCACCCCATTTAGAATAGGTCTTGTCGCGCTTGCCGGGGTCGGGGTCGTAATGCTCGTCAATGTCCCAGCGATCCGGCGGCACTTCGGTCACGCAATTTCTCCCTTGCACCAAGTTCTGCCAGTATTCGTCCACCCCGTCCGCCAGGGGAAAGCGGCCTGCCATGCCTATGATGGCAATGTTCATCTGCTTGTCGCCGGCGTCTGGGCTGGCGGCGGACTCGGCTTGCGCCTGGGCGTTTTTCTTTAAATCCTCGGCTAAGATTTTTTGCAGATGGAATCCTTGGAACGCCAGCGCCTCGTTGCCTTGCGCATCGATCAGCGCCAAATCCAACACGATATGCTCGTCTTTGACCGTGGCGGCCTTGGCTAGGCCGTAGTACAAGTCGCCGTGCAATTCTTGGAAAACCTGTATCCGGTCGATTAGCACCGGTATGAAAAAGTTTTTCTGATTACCCGAGAGAAAACTTGCAAAATAAAGCCCGGTGGCAAAAAGGCCGTCCACGATGGAAGGCTCCAGTACAAACTGATGCCTTAATTGCTCGCCTTCCACGCTTCTCTTTAATTGGCTAACCGCCGTTTTGCCCTGTATATGAATTTTCTGTATGGTTTGATAGGAAGGGCCAACCTTCAAAATAGCATCGGGCGTGTAGATTTCCGTCGGACTCACTGCGCTGTCAAACTGCTCCCAAACCTGCCGGAACTCCCGATTGACGGAAGTCGGCGCGGCAAGTTCGCGGAAGTGTCCGTCAACGCTGACTTTGTAGGCATCCGGCTGGTTGGCTTTCCGGCTCTGGATCGCGAAGCGGTTGCCGTTGACGCCTGGTGTCAATTGCAACTGGCAATCCAACGGAACGCCCGGCACGGTCATCATCGGGAATTTGATGTCAAAATTTTCCACTTGCAAACCGACGGCAGATCCAAACAGCCTGCGTGTGCCGATGTAAAGCATTTCAAGATAGGCATCTGACGGCATGATGTACTGCCCGTAGATCACATGGTCGCGAATGCAATTGTTGCCTTCGACGGTGATCCGGTAATTCAGAAAAGCCTCTTCGCCCCGAACCCCATTGCCTTGTGCCGCAAAACCGTAATGCAGACAATGCGGGCCTATCGTGCTGGCAAGGCCGGGCAGCGCTTGGAAGACAGCAGGCGTGCCGGCCTCCGCCTGTTGGGCCGGCCTGCCACCGCCGTGACCCTGGGCGATATGCGCAGCCAGCGCGGCCACCGTGGTGTAATCGAACAGCGCGGTTTTGCTCAGGGAGATGCCTAGGGTTTTATTCAGTTCGTTAATCAGATCGATACCTGTGATCGAGTCAATGCCGTATTCGGAAAAAGGCTTGTCCTCGTCAATGTCCTGGCCGCGTATCCCTGAGGCTGCTTCGACGCAGCCAAGCACAACATCCAATAGTTTCTGCTCAAGTTCTTCGTCCTTGGCGCTCGCTGCGATGGCCGCTGGCGACGGTATCGCAAGCTGCGCCGCAACGGCATCCCTGACGGGTCTTGGACGGTTGGCGGGCGCGTCTTCGATGGATGCAGGGCTTTCACTAAGCATTTGCCAAGTGGCCGTAGGTTGGCGCACGATGACTTGCTGTGCCTGCCCTGCTTTCTCTGCGACCATGACATGCTGCGCCAGATCCAAGCCGGTCGCCGCAGGACCTAGAGTTTCAAACTGTTGGAAGCCGGCTGCCTTGAAGAGTCGTTGCCAAGTTTGCGGCGTCAGCAGCGGACTGTCAGGGATGCGGCATTGTCCGTCCTCATACAGCCACCAACCATCCAGTAGGCCAAAGGTCAGGGTAAGAACATCCTGAGCCTGGGTCATTTCGTTTAGAATGACCCATCCGTGGGGCTTAAGCAAGGAGTGGACGTTGCCTAGGGTGGTTTTGATATCGGGGGTCGCATGTAACACATTGGTCGCCAGAACCACGTCAAAACTGCCCGCTTGCAGCCCTTGGCCGGTCAGGTTTTTGGCAATGTCCAGAAGTTGGAATGCCATGAACGGATAATGTTCGGCAAAATGCTTTTTGCCGTGGACGATGAAAAAATTGGAAACATCGGTGTACACATACTCCAACTGGCCGGCGTAGGGCCGGATCGCCTCCAGAACGCTGGCAGAGGTTCCGCCTGTGCCCGCGCCGATTTCCAGAATGCGTATCTTCTCGCCGTCTTTGAGCATTTTCTTGCGCACTTCGACGAAGGTTCGCGCAGTGTGCGCAGACAGCGCGTTGAAGTAGTCGGAAACCGGGGTGTTTTTGTAAATGCCCTCCACTTTTTCCATGGAAGACCCCGGAAACATCACTTGCGTAGGCAGAATTTCTTCCCGGAACAATGCAGGGTAATGCTCAACGCAATGCACCAACAGGTGCAAGTACGCCCGAACCTCGGGATACTGTAGGGCGATTTGCGCTTGCCGCGCCTGTGCGTCGGCCGATTCCAGTGGAGCGGTCCGGCTGATGCCCTCCAGCAGCCGACAGGCCGCTTGGTAGAACCGGTTGAAGCGGGGCGGCACCGCGCCGGGTTTGGCGGCATCCAAAATGTCCATGTTTTGGAAGCTGGCCAGCAGTAATTGATGGGCAAACTGCTTGAGTACCCGATAGCCTTCCTGGAAGCGGAAAAGGTTGGCCTCCGCCTGAACCGGCGGGTTTAGCACGGCGGTCAGATTTTCTAGTAACGCGGGAGATGCCAGATCGCTGCCTGCCTGTGGTTTTGTCGGATTCACGTTCATTTTCTCTTGCAATGGGCGGCTGGCTTTTATTGCCACGGCCTGTTCGCTACGGTGGGCCAGAATGCGCTTGATGGCTTCCATGCCTTCGCCGGGTTGGATCGACCCCATCCCTTGGTTGCCCATGCGCCGTTGGTAGTCTTCCGAGGCGACAATGCCGACCGTACCCCAATAGCCCCAGTTGACCACTTGCACAGGGTAGTCCCGGCACTGGTTGAGATAATGGGAAAAGGCATCTTGGAAAGTGCCGCCAGCCACATAGTTGCCCTGTCCGGGGTTGCCGATGATCGACAAAATGGATGAAAAGAAGAGGATGAAATCTAGTTTTTGTGCTTCCAGGGCTAGGCAGAGGTGGACGCTGCCCAGCATCTTGGTGTCATACACGGTAAGGAAGTCATCTGCCGACATGTTTTCCAGTGCCTTGTCGCGTAACACAATCGCCGAGTTGAACACCCCATGAATCTGGCCAAAACGTGCCAGCCCCTGGGCGACTGCCGCCTGCGTCTGTGTCCAGGAAATTAGGTCGGTCGGCACGTAGAGGACTTCGGCACCTTTTTGTTCAATGCGCGTCACTTGTGCTTGGCGGGCGGAGTCTAAGGGAGTTCTGCCCAAAAGGATCAAGCGCGCTTGGATATGTTCGGCCAAGTATTCGCTAAGCTGCTGGCCGACGCCGCCGAGACCGCCGGCGATGAGATACACTCCGCGCTGGCGCAAGGGCATCTGTGCCACTGGAGCCAGCCTTGCCTGGTCCATTTGCCGGACATAGCGCCGCCCTTGGTGCAGGGCCACTTCTTCGGCCCCGGTGTGGCGGGGTTCGGCAAGCATGCTGGCTAAGACGGTTTCATCCCGGAGCAGTTCGGCAGGATTCATCGACAGGCGGTTGATATGCCAGTGCGGGTATTCCTTAATTAAGGTTTTGGTCAGGCCGGCCAAACCAGCCACCCACGGGAAAACCTCGACATCAGCTTGGACATTGTGTATCTGGGCTGTCAACACGCTGAACCATAGCGGTGCCTCGGCGTGTACGCTGCGGGCTAGGGTTTTCACTATTCTGTGCATGGCATGCACGGAAAACGTCTGTATAGTTTCTAACTGGCGCAGGTCATGCTGATCGGGAATGTGATTCAATAAGCCGGCCAGAAAGTAGATGCGGTGGATTTGCGGGAAGGCGTTGGCATCAAACTCGGCCTCGCGGAGTGGAATTATGTGGCATCCGGCATAATGTCGCCGCAGTGCCTCCACAACCCGCAAGGCCGCATCCGAATCGTCCGGCGGCGGCAAAAAGGCCAGAATGGTTTGCTGCAAACCATCGACGATGGTTTGCGATGCCTGCACGGGCGGTTCTTCGACCCAATGCGGCACATAAAAGAAATCGCCAAGCGGGTCTTTGGCCTGCTGGAAAATGGCATTTTTGAACCGTGCGCAGACCTGTCCGGTTTCGTCGAGCAAATAAACGTCCGCCCGCTGGGCTTCAATCTTCCGCGCATAAGCCATCATGTTCATGCTCAAGGGGCGATAAGCTGCGACCTCTTCAACCATAAACGGCAGTTGCGGCGACGATTTGTCGTCCCTCAGCGCGAGTGCCGTCTGTAGGGCTGCGTCCATCAGTGCAGGGTGCAGCCGATACTGGCCAAAATCTTCGCTTAGGCGGTCAGGCACACGCAAAAAGGCAAGTGCTTCGTGGCTGTTTTTCTGCAAGCGGGTGATGCACTGGAAGGCGGGGCCATACTGTATCCCGGAAGCGAGGAACTCGGCATATAAGGTTTGAGGCTCCACTGTTTCCTGGCAACGCGATTGAATGTCCTGCAATGGCAGACGGTCAGGGGAAGCGTTTTCCAGTGCGGCAAGCTGGCCGTAGGCGTGCGTTTTGGGTGTCGCGCCGTTGGCGGAACTTTGCACTTGGAAAGCAATGCCGTCGGCTTGCTTGGCAAGCAGCACTTGGATTTTGGCTTCCGATGCCGACATTGCCAAGGCTTCCTGCCAAACCATGTCATTAATTTTGAGCGGTTCCGGGTGGATTTGTGCGGCCGCTGCCCAAGCAATTTCCAAGTAGGCCGCCCCTGGCAGCACAAGCTGCCCATTCACCTGATGGTCTTTGACCACCCAGTGCGCTTGGGACAGTGTCTTCTGGAAGGCCATACCTTGATCGAGCGCGAAGCTCCGCACGAAGTCCACGCTATCCAGCAACGGATGCAGATCCGTGCGAATGCCGCCTAGCCGGACCGCACTAGGTGGATTGTTTTGCGGCAGCCAGTACCGCTGCCTGGCGTAAGGGTAATCAGGCAGGGAAATTCGGCGCGGGGCGGCGGGGCTGTCCAGTCCTGGATACAAGCCGTGCCATTCTACATCAACGCCCTGAACCCACAATTGGGCCAGACTAGCCAGTTGTCTTTTCTCAAGCAGTACTTTTAGATAGGCAGTGCCTGCCTCCCCTTCCAAGGGCAACATCTGGCTCTTTTTGGCTGCTTCCGTGTTGCCTTGGAAACAATCGACATCCTGGGGTTTGGCATCGGCCAATACTTGTTCCAGCGCGTACACCAGTTCACGCATATCCGACACCACCAAGGCCAGCCGCTCCTCCATCGCTTCCCTGCCCACTTGCAGGGTGTAGGCGATATTATGAAGGTTTATCCGTCCCAGGCGCAGAGGCAGGAAATCTAGGAATTTCCTCACATAAGCCAGCAGCCTGTCGCGGTTTTTAGCGGAGAGCACAATCAGGCATGCACCCGACTCGGGCTGTGCGGACGCTACGGGCGGAACATATTCTTCCAAAATGACATGGGCATTAGAACCGCCGACGCCAAATGAGCTGACCCCCGCCCTGCGGGGGTATTCTGCCTTCCATTCAGCCACCTGCTGTTGCACGTAAAACGGTGTCTTGGCAAACGGGATCTTGGCATTCGCCGGCGTGGCGTTAAGCGAAGGCACCAACGTTCGGTGCCTCATTTGCAACAGCACTTTAAGCAAGCCAGAAATGCCTGCGGCGGCGATCAAATGGCCTAGGTTGGATTTCACCGAACCAATCGCGCAAAACTGGTTGGCGTCCGTATGCTGGCGAAATGCCTGCGTCAAGCCTTCGATTTCGATAGGATCGCCTAAGGTCGTCCCTGTGCCGTGGGTTTCGACATAGCTGATTGTACGGGGGGAAACGCCCGCTTGCTCAATGGCTTTCGACACCAGACGGGCTTGCGCGCGCGGACTGGGAACGGTATAGCCGCCTGTTCTTCCGCCGCTATTGACAGCAGTGCCGCGAATCAGAGCATAAATGGGGTCGCGGTCTTTAATAGCCTGCGTCAAAGGTTTCAGCACGATGGCGGCCACGCCCTCCCCATCCACGAAGCCGCCCTTCCCCTCGCCAAAGGGGTGGCAGTAGTTTTCAGTAGAGAGCATGTTTTTCTGGCAAAACTGGACAACCCGATGAGGATGCAAGGTCAGGCTGACACCACCGACTATGGCCATTTCGCATTCTTTCTGCCGCAAGCTTTGCACGGCGAGATGGACACAACTCAGCGACGACGAACAGGCGCTGTCCACACTCATGCTCGGCCCCTGGAAATCGCAAAAGTATGAAACGCGGTTGGCGATGTCATACAAGTCGGTGTCCGGGCAGTGCGGACTGTCCGCTTGCGACTGCCGCACATCCCACAAGCCATAGGTATTGGTTGTTGCGCCAACGAAAACCCCCGTGTTTTTGGGCAGGCTGGCCCTGGTATAGCCAGCGTCTTCGATGCTGCTCCAAGCGGCTTGCAAAAAAATGCGTTGCTGCGGATCCATCAATTGCGCCTGCTTCGGCGTAACGTTGAAAAAAAGCGGATCGAACTCGTCGAAACCCTCCAAAAAGCCTCCCCACTGGGTGTAGCTTTTGCCCTTTTGTTTTTCTGGGTCGAAGTAATCCTTGTAGTCCCATCTTTCCGGCGGCACCTGGCTAATGCAGTTATTACCCTGCTTCAGGTTTTCCCAAAGCGCATCAAGATTGGGCGACTGTGGAAAGCGACCGCTAAAGCCAATGATGGCGATAGGCTCGAAGCTTGCAGTTTCGGCGCTGCCTGCATCGTGCTTGCTAGCACTGGCCACCCATGCCAACTCTGCGGCGGACGCTGGAAGCGGAGGCTTTACCTCCGGAGGATTGCTCTCGACAGTTTCCAGCAAGGGCAGACCCAACACTTCGCTGAGTTTGCTTTCATGGTTTTTGACGAAATACCCCAACAGTTGTCTGATGCTGGTGTATTCAAACAAGATCGTACTGGGCAGTTCGGGGAAAACCTTCGCCAGCCTTTCGACAATATCTTGATTGATCAGCGAGTCAACGCCTATGCTTTGGAATCTTGCGTCATCGCCCATATTCCCGCCGGGCTGCCCTAGGGCTTCGGCGAAAACCGCCTTGAAATATTGCAAAGCTGTGGGCAGCAGCAAAGTCGTGTCGTGACGAGCTTGACGGGGCTTGGTTTCCAGCGAATCTTGTTTATGCGCAGAAAGTGACAGGAAATCGCGTCGGACTCGACGGAAATAGATGGTATCGACCGCCAAAATCTGCTTTCCCTGCATATCATAGGCGTTAAAGCTTAAGCGAATGTCACTCTCTGCGGTTATATGGACATCCGCCTTTTCGATGACGGCATAACAATCTCCGGTCACATCGGAAAGCAAAGTCAGGCGCTTGATGCTAATGGGGACATACAGAAAGCGGTTCTGCAATAAGTCGCCCAGCACGTGCCCTGCGTAAAACACCCCTTGGAACATGCAGTCCAATATGAACGGATCCAATCCCGTCTGTTCGGCTTCGCAAGTAGGTTTTGCGTGAATGCGAATCAGGAAGGCGTTTTCGGTTTGCTCGATTTTTTTGATCAGCCTCATGCCGGGACCGTACTGATATCCCCACTGCCAAAAAAGAGCATAGACAGCCTCTTCGCCTATCGTGTGGTCTATCGTACTAGCGACCGGCTCATACCGGGAAGGCTCGATTGAAGCGGACTGAACGGCTCGCCCCTTTGCCAACACCTTCTCTTTGGCGTCACCGCCACGGTTCTCGACAAGCTTGAAGTCGCCCCCATCGCCAATCTCAACGGCTAAACTGACAGCTTTTTCAATGATGCCGGGATTTGGGAAATAAACATCATCTAAACGGTTCACCGCTTGGGAAAGTTTGGTTTTAGCCGCTTGCAGAGCCAACGCCAGACGCAAAGGGCTAGGTGTAATGCATTGCCCTTCGACGACAGTGTCACGAATAACGGCATCTTCCAAGGGAGACAACTGGCGTGTAAATCGATTAAGGTTTTGTTGATCCCGAATTAGCATATTATGCCTGACTACGTCGTTCTGTTTCGGTAACCAGTAGGCAGTACCGGAAAATTCATAACTGGGCAAAGAGACTCTGTGAAATGGCTTGGACAGAAAATAATGGCTCCAATCGATGTCCACACCTGCTTGCCACAGGGCCAGGCAAGCCTCCGCCAAGGGGATGGGCCTGTCTATCCGTATGGCAGGGGAAAGCGCGTTCGCTTGGTCAGTTGCCCCAAACTGCAAACAGGCGCGTCCTTCAGTCGGAGGCCGGACAGATGGGTTTTGCCGGAACTTCGCCAACCATGCGGGGAAGTCCGCCAAAGCGGCAGGCAGTGTATTCTGCTGATATAGCAGAGGAAAATCCTGCCGGTGCAAGTTGCCCAAAATCCTGCCGTTCAGATCGTCAACTACGCGGGAAAGGCCCGACACGTCACCAAAAACAAGATCGGCAATGGCTCCGTTATCAATATCCACGCTGGCAAGCAAATGGGCAAGCTCCCGCAAACAAGGATCTTCGATCCTGCCTTTAGGAGCAAGACCCCATTTGCGATACAATTTTAATAGAGAGCTTTGAATAATAAGGGTTCCTAGGATTTTTTCAGGCCAAGAAAGCGCTTGTTGGGACAGCAGCTTTTCAATGTTCAAGCCCTTGGCTTGTAGATGGGGCATCCAATCATTCAAGTAGCTTTTAAACGTATGCTGGCTTTTTTCCAAGGTCCGCGCATTTTCCAGATAATCCGTCCAGTCATCCGTGGCAATGTCCACGTTTTCAAGCAAATCAATGAAATAGGCTTGTTGAAAACGCACAGGGTTAAGAATCTGCCCATCCACTGCATCATAAAATGGAAGGACAGGCGACGAGAGCTTGATTTGTTCCAAGGATATTTTGCCATGTAAAACGGCAAGCACATCAACCGGAGAAAGCATGCCGGACAGGGCCAAGCTCTGCCAGACGCCTAAGCCACTGCCGGCAATTAGGGCAGGAGCAAACCCCCAATCCATCAAGCCAGATAAATACAGGTAGTTAACCATAAATGTCTGCGCCGCTTGCGTTGCCTCTGTCCAACTCACTTGCAGACGCGGCCTTTCATGCTTAAACCAAGGCGAGGATGCCATGGCGCACTTCAATTGATTGTATTTTTCCCGCATTAGGGATGTCTGCCGGAAAAAGGGTTTGATCTCGTTTAACCCGCTCCAAGCGGAATCGCCTATGTGGAGCAGCCAATCAGCATGGGAAGGGCGTGAAACGTGTTTGAGGGTATCGATCTGTGCTGTTAAATCTTCATGGTTTTTGGTAAGGCAAGCCCAGCGGTACTCATGATGTTCCCGTCCCGTCCCCAGTGAGCCACAATAATCGAGCACGGGTATTTTGCGAAAATCATCCTGCCAGTCGGGTGCCAGCCATTTGTCCCGCAACGCTAACAGCGAATGTTCGGTCTTTGCCGACAGCAGGAAAGGAAAACTGCCGACCAAAGATCGCCGAGATTCAGTCTCAGGGGGAGACTCCAGGATAATGTGGGATATCGTGCCACCAAACCCAAACGAACTGATCCCTGCGCGCAAGCGTCCCCCATCGGCATCGGACTTCCATTCCTCGCATTTCAAGGACAGCTTGAATGGTGAATTTTCAAGGAAAAGTAGAGGGTTGGGGCGGACCACATTGAGCGTTGGCGGTATCTGCCGATGCCGCATCATCAGCAAAACCTTTATTACGCTGGCGACCCCTGCGGCGGCTTCCAGATGCCCGATATTGCTTTTGACCGAACCGAGGCAGCAAAAATTTTTTTTAGACGTGTGCGCTTCGAATGCCCGAGAAAGTGCAGCCACCTCAATGGGGTCGCCCAAGGAGGTTCCAGTCCCGTGGGCTTCAACGTAGGAAATAGTCTCAGGATTGACACAATTCTCTATTAGAATTTCTTCAATGAGATGTTGTTGGGACTGGATGCTGGGCGAAGTGATGGACAAGGTATTGCCTGCATGGTGGACAGCCGATCCTAGCACGATGCCGTAAATATGGTTTCTCTCCTGAAGAGCGTTTTCCAACCTTTGCAGCAGGACCACACCTACGCCTTCGCCTGGCACATAACCGTTTGCGTCCGAGTCGAAAGTTTTGCATTGTCCATCTGGGCTAAGCATCCGGGCTTTAGAAAAAGCAATGTATTTCCAAGGGTGCAGGTCCAGGCTGACACCGCCCGCTATGGCGTAGTCGGCTTCGCCTGACAGCAGAGAAAGCTTGGCTTGGTGCATGGCTACCAAAGATGAACCGCAGGCTGCATCAATTGAAAAGCTAGGGCCTCGAAAATTGAAGAGGTGAGACAGGCGATTCGCCAGAATGCATTCGTAATTGCCTAGGCAGGCATAGCCATCGGTTACAACATCTTTTGCGGTGGACTCAATTAGATAGTCCACCGCCATGACACCGATGTAGACACCGGTTTTTTTTTGCCTAAGCGTTGCCAGCGGGATGGCTGAATCTTCAATGCAGTGCAGGGTTTCCTGCAAAAGAAGGCGCTGCTGCGGATCCATGCATTTGCTTTCCTTGGCTGATACCCCGAAAAACTCGGCATCAAAACGGTCAATATCGTCCAACAGGCCGCACCATTTACTTGCGCTCTTGTTGCTCGCTTTGAATTCGGCAGAGTAAACAGCCTCATCCCAACGGGATGAGGGTATCTCGCGAATGCTATTTTTGCCGTCTTTGAGGTTTTTCCAGAATTCTGAATAATGGTTTGCTTGCGGAAACCGGCAAGCCATGCCGACAATAGCGATGGCATTATTTTTTATATCATTACTACGCATGGTTAAGCATACAGACTCTGCGATTTGAATGAACCTACAGCGTTTTTAATGTCGATTGATTACTTTGTTTATCTTTGGCTGCAAGGGGTTGCCGCCCTACGACCCTTGTTACGCAGTAGGTCGGCAACCCTTTGCCGACACGGATGTACATTAAGTAAGTAACTAATAGATATAGAAAACGCTGTATGTTAAGTAACTCATTGTAAGCGTTCACTCCCCCGCTTTATTCCTGGGAGCGCGGCCATCTTGGCCGCCCTCAGCGGACGAGACACCCTCGCTCCCAGGGGGAGTGAACGCTTACCACTCATTGGCGCTAAACGTTAAGAAAGCACTGTGTAAGGCTAGTTGGTTAACAAACCAAGCGTCTTCTCAGGGTATCAATCTGATTGAAGTCCGTCAAACATTTTCTGTTGGCATCCTCATCACCTATTCCATCTGCGAGTCTTCCAACTCAAAACCCCGACCCTTGAAATCGGAGAACATTGGCTCAATCGCCCATCTCGCGCCGCCGTGGCGAGCAGCCTCGGATTCCTCAGCAAACGCATCAGCCACGGGGGCGCCACAAGGGCAGTACTTGCACAAATTCGTCTAGGATGCCAAACTGGCTGCCTTGGTCGGGGTCTGGTCGGGTCTGCATGAAGGCATCAGCTTAAAGGCGGCCCTCTGCCAGCGTCTCGTGGAAACCGCCCTCGCAATGACAGCCATAATGAGTACTATAAGCCCGTGGTTAATTCGATACTGTGGTGATGAGACATCATCAATCCGTTTATTCTGTTTTCATTTCGCGGGTGGAAGCGCCTTGGCGTTTAGACGTTGGGCAGAGTACTTGCCGGATGATATCGAACTTATAGCGATTCAACTTCCGGGTCGGGATGGCCGCTATGCTGAACCGGTATTGACAGATGTGTCACAGATTGTCGATTGCTTGATTGCCGAGATGGCACCCTATCTCAACAAAACCTATATACTGTTTGGACATAGCCTTGGCGCGTTGATTTGTTATGAGTTGATTCGAGTTATAGAAAAATTAAAATTAACATTACCCAAGTTGTTCATCCCCTCATCGCACCGTGCACCACACCTTCCGGCCAAGGCGCAGACTATTTACAATTTATCGGACAAAGAATTCATCATCAGGCTGGGGGAGTTTGACGGGACATCAAAAACGGTGCTGGAAAACGAAGATATCATGTCCGCTTTCCTCCCAAGAATCCGAGCTGATTTTAAGATTCTTGAAACCTATGTCCACAGGCGGAACAGCCCCCTTAAAGTACCTATTCTGGCCCTAAAAGGACGAGATGACTCTCATGTAAGCGAGGCCGATTTACTCGGATGGGCGGAACAAACAGAAAATTTCAAATACCATCTTTTTGACGGTGGCCATTTTTTTATAGAAACAGCAAAAACTGAATTACTCAACCTGATCAAACATGAGTGCAATATGTTGCGCGACGACTTGTCAACCGAGACGACCAAGGGTCTTGCCTACCTGTTTCCTGGCCAAGGTTCACAATACAAGGGAATGGGTGGAACGTTGTTTGATGAATTCCCTAGGTTTGTTCAGCAGGCTGATGACATCTTGGGTTACTCTGTCAAATCCTTTTGCCTAGAAAATAGAGACAACCTATTAAATCAGACGCAATATACCCAGCCGGCACTCTATGTGGTAAATGTGTTAGCCTATCAGGCAAAAGTCAAGGAAACGGGCGAATTGCCAGCTTACTGCGCAGGCCACAGCCTTGGCGAATACAATGCTTTGTATGCCGCTGGCGCCCTAAGTTTTGAAGATGGCTTGCTTCTCGTAAAAAAGAGGGGGGAACTGATGAGCTTGGTAGGGGAGGGGGCGATGGCCGCAATTTTAAATATTGAGGAACATTCTCTTAAACAATGTTTGGCCGACAACCAGCTTGAAAATATCGACATCGCCAACTACAACTCCGCCTTGCAGACTGTGATTTCCGGTTCTAAGAATGATATTTCTCGATCTAAGGCTCCACTAGAAGCATTGGGTGCGCGCTTCCATCCACTCAATACCAGCGGTGCATTCCACTCGCGCTACATGGCGGATGCAAAGCGCGAGTTTCAGCAGTATATTCAGCCTTTCAGTTTTTACAGGCTCAGATGCCCGGTCATAGCCAATATTCACGCCGGACTTTACCAACAAAACGCCATTGCCGACACGCTCCTGCAACAGATCACAGGCTCGGTACGCTGGAAAGAGAGCATGGAATACCTATTGCGGCAAGGTGTGTGCCGATTTGAAGAAATAGGCCCAGGCAATGTGTTGACAAAGCTGGTCAAGCAAATAGAAAAGGATTATTTAGCCAGAGAATCAAACAAACAAGCCTTATTTGAAAATATTCATCAGCAGATTGCCCATTGGAACAATACCTACCCAATAGGCACAAGCGTCCGAGTGAAAGGCTATGGAGAGCCGCTGGAAACTAGAACTCAGGCTGTCGTGTTGTTTGGCCATCGTGCGGCTATTTATATGAATAATTACAATGGCTATTTTGATCTGGACGATATTGCGCCAGTAGCCAGAACCTGAAGACATCCCGATGCTGTATACATTTAATCAGTTTTCTGAACAAGAACATGCCAATCTGGCTGGCGGCAAAGGCAGCATGCTAGCGAAGCTCTACAAGTCTGGCTACCCTGTGCCTGACGGCTTTGTCATTCTGTCAACTGCTTTCGATGATCATGGATTGGTGGATGCGGCACGCGAAAAATTGCTCTCCCACTATAATCAACTCATCAATTCAAGCCCTACTGGCAAAGTGGCAGTACGCTCTTCCGCGCTGGCGGAGGATTCAGCCAAGGCATCTTATGCGGGAAAATTTGAGACGATATTGAATATCGCAACTGAAACTGGGCTCTACGCAGCGATTCAAGCCGTATTCGAGTCTGGTAAAAGCGAAAGTGTCAAGACTTACACCGATGCCACTGGTCAAAGCGGCACTCAAACCATGGCTGTCGTGGTGCAGCACATGTTGGATCCTTCTTATGCCGGTGTGTTGTTTACAGCCGATCCCATTTCCGGGGATGCCAACATCCTGCTGGGCAACCTGACCGAAGGACTGGGAGACAAACTCGTATCGGGCAAGGTAAACGGACGTGCTTTCACCTATCATATGGACACTGGCACGTACCATGGCCCCGACTATTTCGAGCCTTATCAGCGGGAATTGCTTTCGATGGCATCCAAGCTGGTGGGCGAATGCCAGTTTCCCCAAGATATTGAATGGGCCGTTCATCAAGACAGGCTTTTTCTTCTTCAGAGCCGTCCCATTACCCATCTGTCACATACGCCAGAGGTATGGAATGACTCGCTCAAAGGCAATTACCTCTGGTGCAATACTAATCTTGGAGAGCTTTTTGGCAATGTCATCACCCCCTTCACATGGTCTATTTTTCGTGAAGTCGTCGAGGGTAATGTAGGCCCGGTGGGGGGGCATTTTATGGTTGGGCTGGTAGCCGGTCGAAGCTATTTTAATATCAGCCTTGTTTACTCAATTTTCAGGAAAATGGGAAAACAGCGCAGAGACATTTTAAATAGCTTTGATCTGTTCTTGGGCAATGTCCCAGATCACATCGACATTCCCGTTGTTCCGCTTTCGTGGTCAGACTGCATTGGATTCATGTTAAGGCAAACTGGCCATTCACTAAAATCCGCTCTGGGACTCAACAAATTCTTAGTTTGGGCGAAAGAGGAATGCCCTGCCTGGTGTGAATCAATGTTTCTGGCAATCGAGCAATCCAAGAATAATTCCGATCTGCTCAGGATACATGCCGATATACAGCCGACTATTTTTAAAACCTTTGCTATGGTTGCGTTTGTCGGCAATCAGTTTGTTCAGCAGCAATATAAACTGAAATCCACCTTGTCTGGTGTGCTGGATGCGGAAGAGATCGGAGTCATTTTGTCTGGCCTGGACGGCGGCGGCCAGTTGCAAAGCATGGCACCCTTAATGGGTATTTCCGCGCTGGTCAAGGGGAGAATCACTAGGGAAGAGTTTATCCGGCGTTACGGCCACAGGGGGCCGGATGAAGCAGAAATGGCCGCGCCAAGGACAGCGGAAGACACTGACTGGATCAACAAACTGATCGGCCAGTGGCGGGATGCTGACCCCGACTCTCTCCTTCTCAAACAGAAAGAAAACCGTGACAGAATCTGGAAAATCCTTGAACAGCGACAGCCGAAGCAAGTTGGCAAATTGCGCAAGCTGTGCGCAGCCGCGATCACCCGTGCACACAACCGCGAGCTAGCCAAATCCGAAAATTTCCGTCAGGCTTGGGTCATGCGAAAATTTGTGGAAAAATCGGCGGCGATCAATCGCCTACCGGCGGATGATCTTTTCTACCTCAGCAAGAATGAGTTAATCCGGTTTTTGCAGGGTGATAGGCAAGTTTTGGAACATATTGCCCCGCGCAGGGAAACCTATGCGGCCTATACCGCCCTTCCGCCCCTGCCCAACTTGATTTCGGGGCCTATTGATCCATTCCGCTGGGCAAAGCTGCCAAATCGCCGGACTGATTACTTTAGCGAGACCCCCTCTAGCCATCAGGTCGAAGACGACAAGCTCCTCAGGGGGTTCCCAGGCTCCGCCGGCTTGGTGGAAGGGACGGTTCGGGTGCTGACATCTCATCAACGGATGGACGAGTTCGTGACTGGCGAGATTCTGGTGACATCATTTACAAATGTCGGCTGGACCCCCTTGTTTCCACGTGCGGCCGCGATTATCACCGATATTGGCGCGCCTCTTTCACACGCCGCCATCATTGCAAGGGAACTGGGGATTCCTGCCGTTGTGGGTACGGGGTCCGCCACAATGAAACTAAGAACCGGAAACAAGGTAAGGGTCAATGGCAGTCAGGGGACGGTTGAATTGCTTTCATGCTAGTTGAAATAGCCCTACTCACGGGAGCCGGATACTGGTACCAACAAAGGCAACAGAAAAATAATCTGGCGCAGTTACTTACGCACGACGAGTTGCCAACCCGCCAGGCCAGTTCAATGTCGATGCGTCCGTTTAGCGTCAGGCAATTGCTGAATGACATCAAAGGCGCAATGGAGGCGAATGGACGGCAGCAACTTCAAGTGGATATTGATCCTAGAATTCTTGAGTCGATTGAAAAAGAGCGGCTAAAAGCCAATCGGCGGATGGGTTTAGCCATCGTTGCAGCACTGCTTGCCTTGCTGGGCGGTATCTATCCTGTTTTTTCCATCTTTGGGGCACTAGGCGTATTGTATCTGTCTCGCCGCATGTTTGTACGCACATGGAAGGATTTTAAAGTCAAGCATTACTTGAGCGCTAATCTGGTCGGTTTGGCTATGACGATGGGCATGTTAGCATCTGGTCAATTGGTGTTGGCTGCTTTTGCCGGTGTCATGGGCAGTTTCTTTGCGAAAATCATAGACAAGGTGGAAGGGGGTGCCCAACGCCAATTAATCAACACATTTGTGGAGCATCCCCAACAAGTCTGGGTATTGACGGATGGTGTTGAAATCCAACTGGATTTTAATGCTGTTCAAGTCGATGATGTCGTCGTTGTCAATGCCGGGGAAGTCATCCCAGTTGATGGAACAATCCAGTCTGGTGAGGCCAGCATTGACCAACACATATTAACGGGAGAAAGCCGGCCTGTTGAAGCCGCTACTGGAGACAAGGTCTTTGCCTCAACTTTACTATTATCAGGACGCATTAACATTCGAGTGACAACTGCCGGCAAAACCACATTCGCGGCTAAAATCGGCCAGCTTCTCAATTATACACAAAGCTATAAGGATACGTTGATAACGCGGGGCAGGAAAATATCTGACCGTTTTATTCCGTTTACTGTCGGCCTCAGTGCGGTTACGTTGCCGTTGCTCGGGTTAAATTCTGCCACAGCGGTGCTTTGGTCGGGAACAGGGGCGGCCATGGGAATACTGGGGCCGGTCAGTGCATTGGTTTATTCGCAAATCTTGGCGCATCATGGGATACTCATCAAGGATGGACGCGCGCTCGAATCGCTGCGGCAAGTGAATACGATCATTTTTGACAAAACAGGCACACTGACGCTTGAACAACCCACAGTGGCAACTATTCATAGTTTTGGCGAGCACTCGGCGGACACCGTTTTAACGTATGCCGCCGCCGCAGAATACCGGCAATCGCACCCTATTGCGAAGGCGATATTGGACAAGGCATCGGAGCAGAGACTGGAGTTGCCCGAATCAGATGAAGCAAGCTATCAAGTCGGCTACGGAATCAAGGTCATGGTAAATGGGCAGGTCATCAGGGTGGGCAGTTCTCGCTTTTTGCAACAGCAGGACATTTGCTTGCCTGAAAACATCGAATCTATTCAGCGGCAAGCAGAAACAAACAGCCATTCGCTCATTTACGTCAGCATCGACCGGCATCTCGCAGGCATTTTGGAGATGCAGCCGACTATTCGCCCGGAAGCGGCCAGTGTTATCCGCTACTTGAAACAGCGGGGGTTCAAATTAGCCATCATATCGGGCGATTATGAAGAACCCACGCGACGAATGGCGGAAACCTTAGGAATTGAAAACTATTTTTCCGAAACCTTGCCGCAACACAAGGCTGGACTCGTTAAGCAATTGCGGGAGGAAGGCGATTTTGTTTGTTTTATCGGAGACGGCATTAATGATGCCATCGCTTTAAAATCCGCCCAATTGTCGATTTCACTCAAAGGGGCTTCCACTGCTGCCATAGACACGGCCGAGATCATTTTTATGGATGGCACATTGCAACACCTAGAACTCCTCTTCCGGTTTATGGATGAATTTGAGGACACTATGGAAAAAAACTTTATCACCAGCATTGTTCCGGGAATACTCAGCATTGGCGGAATTTATTTTCTACACTTTGGCGTTGCCGCGGCAATGGGGCTGACTTATCTGGGATGTTTCACTGGACTGGGGCATTCTTTACTACCTTTAGTGAAATATCAAGAGGCTATATGTCCACCTGTGCCGGACAAGCCCAGCTACTTCAACACGCCGGATGCCAGCAGATAATAAAACGCCTCGACATCGAGCTTGCCGAGCCTAGATGCCCCAGGTAATCGCCAGCCACAAATCCTCCATCACGTTATTGTCAAAGTACAGCGTGAGCGGAGGATGAGTGCTGTCGGTGATGGCGGCAGGCAGGGCTTTACCTTTGCTGGGCAAGGAACCGACCAGCAGATTCCCCAACAATGGATTCCTAGCTAGAATATATGTATTCCCGGTTTTGTCGGCTTTGTCATTCATGTTGATTGAGGCAGTGGTGTCTTTCGGGGGCATTTCGGCGAAAAACTCGACCGCCTTGAGTTGATTGCTGCCCACGATTCTTCCCCGCGACCAGAAAGGATAAAGCTCTGGGAAGAAAGACAGTTGGAGTTCAGTGGTAAGAATCGCACCGCCAATGGCGACACTCTTGAATTTCGACCATTGCGACGGGAACTCATGGCGGACGGAGAATAAACGGACCGAGCCGACAGTTTGCGCATTTTTGATTAGCCTGTTCAAGTTGCCAACTGCTGCGGCTTTAAGTACGTCACCGCCTTCTCGGGCTGTGTACCGAATGTGCAGGACGACATCGGTGATGGTGTCGAAGTCGAACTGTTGGACATCAGAGGGCAGAGTGATTTGCCACTGGCTGTTGACAGCTCCCGCGTATTCGAAGGGCAGATAGCGTTCGTCGCGAAGATTGGTTTCAAACAGGCCGCTGTCGGATTGCGCGGAACTGGTGACGATGGATTGCAGTGTCCCATAATAGTCATTAAAGCGTTTATCGTCTGGCCCTTGGCGGTAGTATTTGTTGCCCGGCAGATCGGTGTTGGTGCGGATGGCGCTGTTTTGCAGGCTTAGAGTGCAGTTGACGCTGGTGTAAGGACCGGCGACACAAGGGATCGTCAGGGCCACGGACTTGATGCGGCGGAAGTAGTGTCCCGGACAGTCGAGGTCGAAGGCTTCCTCGGGTACGGTGAAGGCGCATGAGCCGGTGGCGCGGAGTTGGATTAGCGCGATGGGATCGATCTGCAACAGACTGACATGCTTGGTGAGTTCGTACTCGCGTTGGTTCAAATCGTGATAGGCCATCTCCATGGTTTTGATATCGAAGAACAGTTTTTCGCCAGCCAGCAATCCTTCGTTGCCGTCGAGGTAGTTGTACCGAATGTAGGCGAGCGAGGAATCGCCTATTTCGTTTTGCAGGGCGCGCTCCGATTTTTTGGCAACCTCAAAGGCAAGCTGAAACGCGTTGGCATACAAAGCCTTGACCTCGCGCTTCATCCAAGCGTAAAAGCCAACGGTGGTTTCTTTAACTTGGGAGACGCCTTCGACGGGATTGCCTTCCAGGAAGTCGATGATCTGCTGTGCGTTGCCCGTTTGGGCCTGGTGATTTGTGTACTCCTGATTGGCGATTGCCTCGCGAATCTGTGCGCCACGAATCTGTTTGATAATCTGGTTGATCTCAGCTTTGGCAGTATTGCCCTGAAAGGTCCAATCCAGTTCGCGACGTGAGTAGGAGCCAAGTTTGGCTGCATTGCCTGCTTCATAGGAGAACTGATCGGCTACAGCCCTTGCGGCGGAAGCTAGAGCTTCGGAATTAAAGCTAAGATGATGTCCACCAAAGTCAATCGTCGCACCACAGCCCATGGGTTGGACATGAGTCTTGAATTGAGGAATCAACGCGAGTACGGAACCCAGGACATTAATGCCGTTGGCAGTTTCCTGGAAATCGTGAGCTAAGCCGAGCTTCTTCAACTCCCCCACTTCATGATTGCTAAGCGTTTTGAATTCACCATCACTGACCGAAGTGGATTTTAGAGAAATATCGGGACTGATCGGATCAAGGGACATCTGAGGCTCGCTGCCAGAATCTAATTGAGAGAAATTGAGGTTTTGCAGGCTGCCTGTGTCCAGAGCGTCAAGTTGCGGAATGCTGGCCTGAATCTGTGCATCCGTGCGACCTAAAAGTTTCTGGTAATAAGAATAGCGCTGGATGGCGGTGGCTAACGAGAGTTGTAGTGCTTGCGTAGACTTCTGGGCATCCTGCCACTGCGAATACTTGATCATTTCAGCCAACTGGAGAAGCTTGTTTTCATGCTGGGCGCGAAGCAGGGAGATGGATTCGTTATCCTGTTTTTCAATCGCCGAGAGCAAGTTTGATCCCAGGGATATTACCTCTTGGCAAATTTCTGTAGCCTTGGATATCAGCAATTGAAAGCGCACAAGAGGCAAAGGCTGATTTAGTCCGCTGACGATGGCGCTGACATCCAGGCCCGCAGCGGCGGCACGGACGAGCAGCGCGGGGTCGATAGGCGGATCATATAAAGGAAGGCGCTGGAACACCCCTTGCAGGTTGAGGCTGTTGTGAATTTTGAACAGCCGGTCGGCGACCTTGTCCCAGTAGGCGAGGAACTGATCATTTCGCGGGATGCAAAAATACAGGGTTTGTCCGATGCTGGGCAGAATTTGCGATCCGTTGGGACCGGTTCCAGTCCCTGAAGTAGGTGTCATGTCGAACGGCATATCGACCTCCATTTCAACAAGTGAGTTCCCAAAGCCATCAAGCTTGCCGCGAAGATCGCCATAAGTCAGTGCTTTAACCGCCCCCTTATTGGGGACAGCTTGAGGCTTAGGACCGAGAATGTTGGCGGCCATGATGTAGATTTGTGTGGCTTCATTGATGGTTTCGATGGTGTATTGCTGGAACAGGGAATCGCCCCAAGCAATCAGGTTGTCCAAGTAGGCCATCACCGTCTTTAGCCTGTAGGCCGTGGGACGAAATTTAGCAACAGCCCAAGGCTGAAAGGGATTGCTTTGCCAACTGGCAATGCTGTTGATAGTTTCCGCATAGAGTTGTGGATCCTGGGGCTTTGATAGATTGACGAGGATATCTTGAATCATTCGTACATCGGTGTACTGAAAAGGCTGAACTTTCCAGAAACGTTCGGGAGTCGGCCCAAGGCTATTGTCGGTGGGATCAAAGATGTAATGAAACCATTTTTGGGCATCTTGGAATTTTTGATTCTGGCTCAGGTGGACAGCTACCAGTAGTGGGAAGTGGAAGAAGAGTTCCCAGTTATAAATCGAGTAGGCACCACTCGAAGAGAAATCGAGATTTTTTACAGGATAAGGCTGCTGCACCCACAGAGAGGGGTTGTAGTGGGTATTGTCGAAGATGCCTTCATAGAAAAACGGAAGGGGGAGACCGCTACGCAGGCTTATGACAGTTCCATTGGGCAGATTCAGTTGTGAGCCATCGGCGGTGAGAACCGCAGAGCTTGCGCCATTGGGCAAGGTAACGGCAGTGAAATCAGGAACGATAATGCCAGTGCCAGTGATCTGAATTCCGCTGGAATAAGCGAAGGGGATTTGGCCCGGAAGCGTCAGAGAAGTATCTGCCGCCAAATTGGATGTCGATCCGTCGGCATGATAAACCAATGTGCCCTTCGGGACTGTGACTAGGGTGTTATCGGCTAGGGTTAGCGGAGTGCCAGCCGTCAAGGCTAGTGTCGAGTTGTCCGAGGGGCGTAACGCAGCAATGCTGGCACTCAGCGATGCCCGTGTGCTGTTTGGAATGACCACTAAAGCTTGCTTTGGTTGACCCGGAGGGGGATTGGGCTGCGGCATGTAGAGAGTATCGGAATCTTCAAGTTCCGGCAGGCCACCTTCTTTCAAGCGCTCAAGCAAAGACAGCTTCATCATTGGCACGGCTGCCCGGTTGACGGCGACGTAAGGATGGAAATGGGGGAAAAACTGATAATTGAGGTTTATTCTCTCGAACGAGATATAGGTGGGGAATGCAGTCCACCCTGCGTTTTGCACATACAACTGGTGGGCTCTCGCATCCGCGTCGATCATGTTATGAAAGCTTTTGGATAGAAACATGGCATTCTCCGTTAGGATTTCGATTGCAGAGACATCGTGGCGACTGTTGTCGTAGATGAATTTCGTAGCGACTGGTTAATGTTCGCCAGTAAATTCAAGTTTATCCCTTGCCCACCTACAAGATTCATTGACTGACTGGCGGGCAAACCCGCCGAAGAATAACCTGTCACGCCTCCCGAAACCAAACCACTGGTCACAACACCACTTGGGTTCAGCAAACCACTAGGCATGACCGAGGAAGTGCTGACACCCAGATTTATTCCACCATTCTTACCGATTGCCAGGTTCCCGAACAACACAGCAGTTGAGGAATTTGTCACCCAGTCGGTCATGTCGAGCAGCGGATAAACGGAATAGGCGGGGTCGACCGGGTTCACGGGAAACGGACCGGCTACAGGCACCTGCGAGATCACTTGAACTTGGCCAACCAAGCTCCCAATGTTCCAATTTTTAACTGGAACCGCTGGCGGAATGGCCCATCCACTCCATTCCTGTAGCGTTGTTTCTGTCAGGGACGGTTGTACGAAGAAGGTGAGTTCATTACTGTTGGATGGATCACCCGTGTCCTTGTAGAAAAACGGACTCACCAGACTCCCCGCTTGTTGGTAAGCAGGGTCTTTTGGGTCGAGAAATGGGGACGGCACTACGGGGTTGGAACAGGGTAGGATCGCGAAGTTTTTGGCTGATTGAAGAATCGTTTCATTTTCGGGGGTGCTGGTGCCGTAAATTGAGAGGTTATTTTGAAAGCTCACGGCCAAACTACCCGATCCTGTGTAAAGCGTTGCATCAACTCCCGTTGCGTTGTAAACCATCTCGGGAGCGGGTTCCCAGTATTGTTCGTTAAAGTCCGGATTGCAATTTTTGCTAGTGACTCGGAAAGACGCACCATCATCAGGATAGGCAAGATCGAGATGGATTTTGATCGCACCTTCGCCACCGCTGGCATCAACTTCCTTGGAGACGTGAATGGGAACATTCCTTGGATCGAAATCCTGAGGCACTATGATTGCTTGGAACCGGTTGATATCAGTGGAGATGGTGTTGCTCCATTTGCCATGCAAGTATTCGCTCCAATGCAATTGCAACTTGATTTGGGGCTGCGCCTGGGCACTGAAAATGTCGGTTGCCAGTTCTCCAAAATTAAGACTGCCCACCCCCTTTCCTTGATTGTTGTTATTGGAAGACTGAGGAGGTTGGGTCTGTGAAATGAATGTCACCCAATAGACGTTTAGTCTTCCTCGCCACACTGCGAGGACAATGTGGTCGCCTTGAATCTCGACGTTGACCGCTTCCCAAGCCGACCAGGCTCCGCTGGCGTAGGTGCGATAGAAGTATTTGTGCGGGTGGGAGTAGGTGCGTCCAAGAACGTGGAGGATGCTAACGCCGTTGGCGGAAAGGCTCTGTTCCAGATAGGAGGCGACGATGTCAAGGCGGGCTCGGACATCAAGGTCTTGCAAGTACTGGAGCAAGGCGGTTTCCACCAGATCGCTGGTGACATCGCCTTGCAGCAATGTACCCTCCAGGGTCTGGAACAAATCAGACTTGTCGAGGCGAAGTTCCGGCTCCATCCAATTTTCGGGGTAGAGGAAAATTTCCCGGTTGGCCTGCCAAACACGATAACGTTTCATCCACTCCCATGTGTCGGCATCAATGGCTGAGGGCGAAACATTCAGAGCAGGGTTGGTGTTGGCGTTTTCCAAATTCAGCAAGCAACGCTGAATAAAGGTCTGCACCGAAGACATCGCCAAACGCAAGCGGGAGGTTTGCACCACGGGTTCCATGCCAGGATCGACGAGGAAATACTCAAAGAGTTGGTTGGAGTTTTCCAGCGATAGGTGTTGCACAAGATAGGCGACTAGGGCATCGCGTTTCTTTTGGCGAAGTTTATCGAACACCGACTGCGCAATGGGCCTCCAGCTACTTGCAGTGTATTTTGCCTGTACAGCATTCTTGAAGCTGGCGGCGATCTGGCCCGGGGCGAAGCTTGGGGGCGGGTTCAAGGAAGCGACGAATGTGGCAACGGTGAGCACGGAGACAGGAATTCCCACGAGTTGTACCAGTTGCAAAGCATCCCAGAGTCGGCGGATGCCCAGGTTGTTGCTAAAATGCTGATCGGTGCCAAGCGCTGTGGCTACACCATGCACAACTTGCGCATCGCGCCGGGTGAGATTCGCCAATAGGGTCCAAGGCGTATTGGGTTCTTGCGGAGCGTTTTGCGCCGCCGCTTGAAAAACATCGATCAGTCCGTCGGTACCCCCGGCTGGACCTTTGCGAAGATCAGCATAATCAGCCAGCATCAGGAATTGGAAAAAGAGGTTTCTTGCATTCTTGGGCGAATCGTCAGACGGCTGTGTGGGCAGGGCGCTCAGTTTGAGATTGCTGAACTGCGAGGCGTTGGCAGTAAGGTAGGTGATCTCGCGCAAGTCCAAGCCAGTCACCTGGACAATCTGCAGAACCTTGGATAACAGCGTTTTTGCCCTATTAAAACTCACGAATGCCTGTTGGGGATAAAGTACGATCTGGCTCAGCGGACCTTTGGGCAGGGTTTCACCTTGGATCAGGAGGCTAGCACCGTGTGGTCCTAGGGAAGAGAAATCCAGACTGAAATGGTAGGCCACACCACCCTTCAACTGTACAAACTGACTGACTTCGTCATTTGGTTTTGTTGCCTTCGATGAACTTGGGATGACCGGGTTTGCGAGTAAAGCTGTGGGATCGGGCGAGTCAATCTGTAATGCCGCAGCGGCACCAGTATCGCCGAGTTCGGCGAAAAAGCGATACGGTCCATCGGTCGGAACCTGCAGATAGCCTTCAAAATGGGCACTTGCCGTTCCGGTCTTGCTGTTGGTGGGATCGGCAGTGTCTGGAGTAACCGCGATTCCTCCGGATTGGAAAGCGCCTGTGCCATCAGTTGAAGTGTAAAAGAGAGCGCTGACACCTTGTTTTCCGACGGAGAGAAACGTCTCCAACAAGGAGGTTCCGGTGTTGGTAGGGTCGGACAGCAGTGCCGCATCGGTGACCAAGGCTTCGATCAAATTCGAATCGGATGCGAGATTGGCAGACAGGGTTTGGAGTACGAGTTCGCGCGATAGTTTTTGCGCAAGGAGAGGAAGAAACGCCTGTACCAGTTCGGCTTTGACGAGCTTTCGCTGTTTGGAGGCATCAATACCGACAAACGGCTTTACATAGGTGTCGAGATCGTTTGCTGTCACGCTGAGGAGGCCGTCGGCCAGCATCTGGAACATTGTCACAACTTGGTTGCGAACATCCTGTAGAAGACTGCCGAGAAGCGGCGATGCAGGCAGTAAATTCAACAACTGCAAGCGCATGGCATCCGTCAGCACGCCCATACAGGTCAGTGTCTGTTGGTTAGCCGTAGGATCGTAGCTGAATTGAAGCTGAGGAAATGGGTCGGTGATGGTCCCATTTTGCCGGGCAGCGGCAAGCGCATCGAAAAACGCAACGGAATCGAAAGCATTGGCTGCGTTCTGCATGGAAACGTAGGTGTGCAGATTCACCCACATAGCTAGGATGGTTCCAACCAGTTGTGAGTAAGCGGGCTGGGTTTGCTGCTGGATAGTGTTGAGCAGCGTTGCCATAACTGTGGACAGCGGAGGGGGGATTGCAAGTGAGGTCAAGACATTCTTTTTCGCATCGGTGAGAACTCCGCGATAACCGAGCCATTGCAGGCTATCGCTTGCGTCATAGCTTAGCGTGAGCGCGGGGTCTAGCGGCATGAGCTTGTCGGGAGGTAACCCTGCTGGCAAACCCGTTTGAACAGCCTGGTATTCCGCAAGACTGGCCCAAACACCCAGAAAATCTCCCACGCGCTGGACTAGCGACTGTTGAGCGGCAGTCTGCAATTGATCAAGTAGACTGCTAAACAGCGGCGTATTGTTAATATGTTCAAGCTGGGATTTTTTCCAGTTAAGAAGCAAGCCCGTATAAGTCACAGATTGCGTGTCTGAGACTGGATCATAGTTAAACGAAAGCGCACTCTCCGATGCAAAAGGCTTGGGATCAATCTGGTTCGCCGGGAGGACGGGTCTGGTGCTGACGGTGTAGGTCCGCGAGTCGCTGAGCAAGGCGAAGAGACTGGTTAACATGCCTGCAGGCAAAAGACGGGAAAGGGTCTGGTCGATCAGGCTTTCGGACATGCCCAAGAGCGCCGCTGGCGATGGCACTGCGTTCTGAGCCTGAATTTGCCGCAGTCCGTTGGACAAGGTTTGCACTAGCGCCGTCTGCGTGTTGGGATCGTTTTGATACTTTCCCACCGGGTCAAATTGATGTCGCAAGAGGTATTGCAGGTCTTCCACGCTAAAGCCGCTGTTCTGCACAGCGGCAACTTGCTTCACGAACAATAGTATCTGGGTGTAGAGTCTGTCATCGGCCAGAGCGGTAAGCGGATTTCCCGACAATGGCTGAAACAGGTCCAAGCCAGATAAGTCCTTTAAATTGATCAGTTCCTGTACGGATAATTGTAAGCATTTAGCCAAGGAACTGTAGCGATGACAAATGGAAAGATTGTCCAGCGTGAAGCTGGGAACAATGGTGTTGCTCCCGCCGACAAGAATTGCCACGGTAGTGGCGGCGGCACCGGCATCAGCGAGAATGGCGGCAACCTCGTCCGCAGTGATGCCCAAAACGCCCTGAACTGTCGGCTGGTGCGCCGCTAAAGTGGAGGGTGGGGCTGTCGCAAAATCTGTCAACGGTGTGGGAAACTGACCGTTGGGATCGTCGAAAGCCCAATCGCTGTTCAGTGTGCTGGATGTCAGGAAGAGTTGCGCATAGAGCGGATCGTCGCCTATCACTGGCAGGTTTGCCCAGAAAGGCAGCAGTGCGATGCGTCCTAGAGCGGGTGTCAGAGTGTTGTTGAGATCGTCGAGATGCGCCAGATAGACCAGAGCCGTCTTCCAAGCTGAACCGAACGCGGTGGAAAAGGCGGGATCACCCCACGGCGGAAGATTTGCCGGGAAGAAAAGTTGCAGCGCACGATCAGTTTCGTCCAGGGTCCAGCCCAATTTCTTCCACAGGCGAGTGAATAGATTGAAGCGAAGATAGTCGAGAACGACGGCAGGAGAACCGTCGGCGTATTGCAGAATAGTGCCACTGAAATCGCAACCGGAGTTTGGATCGTCAAGCACTAGGACTTTTTTGGAAAAATTCGCAGGAAGAAGCAGACTTAGCCAAGTTCGAGCGTTGAATGTGGATGAGTTGTTTTGGTTTTTGTACTTCAAGGTGATGCCGTCTAGCAGCGCCTCAAAATCGGTCTTGGCTTGCCCGGTCAAAGCAGGGTAGCCAGGTTGATTGGTATAGCTGAAGGCATCGCTCATTTCAATTCCGTAACGCTTGAACTGAAAAGTCAATGCGTAGAGCGACGGATTCAGAAATCCGGTAGTGACCAGATCGGTGAGTTCTTGGTAGCTCAACCCCAGCCTTTGGGAAAGTGTTTTGGCAGACTTCAACTCGCTCAGGGCGGTGGGTTCGGCACTGTAACCGTAAAGTTTAAACCAGTTAGTCACGGAGGTTGAGTCCGCGACGGTCAAAACGCCGTATTCGGACGGAGAAAGGCCCAGAGACTCCGACAATATTTGTGCATTATAGTATGGAAAATTTTTTCCGTCGGAGAAAAGTTCGAGCGAGTTGGCCGGACGGAGCACACGCAATACCTGAGCTAGCGGTGCGTTGAAGTAGTTGAGGAATCCCCTGACTGTTTCTATCCATAGATCAAATGGCAAATTGAGTGGGTAGGCTGCTTGCTTGAGAGGCCCGTTATAGACGGAAGGAAGAATATTCTGCGGCTCAGCCGTGAGATCGGCGGTAGTGGCAGTGCCAGTGTCGTAAGCGGCTTTGGCATCAAGCTGCGAGTTCGCGATGTAGTATTCAAGAATCTCGTTCACTAGATCGATGTAGGGCATCGCCGTATTAGTGTTTTCGCAGGTCAAAGGCAATGCCGCGAGGTCGGGGCGGCGACCGGTAACGGTGATGGGGTTAACCGTTTTGTCCTGGCCTATCAATACATCAAGCGGTGTGTAGCCCTTCGCATTGCTGGCCGATTTATTCAAAAACTCCAGCAGATCGACAAAGTAGGCGGCGGGGCTCAACACCGAGCGACATTGATCGCACTGGCAAAAATCCAGGTTGCCGAACAGTTGTGCCATGGTGGGGAATTGCTGGACGATGGCGTTCTTGGCATTTTGCCGGTCAGTCTCGGAGGCGGAAAGCGCGTAGGCCGGGGCGGAATTATCCAACTGCTTCGCCATGGCGAAAAAATTGAACGTGACAGAACTGACCGTTTGTGCCTGACCATAGACAATCTCGGCTTCTCCGGGTGGAAATTCCTGAGAGAACTTGCTGATGAACTGCCCCTTTGAATAGCCGGCAATTTGGCGGGCGGATGTGAAGCCCAAATTCACAGCGGCCTGCAAGGACTCCGTGCTGGGAGTGATCTGAAAGAGCCGATGGAGAGTTTTCAGGCTCTGTTTGCTGTCGGAACCCAAAGTAGGCAGCCCAGCAGGAGGATTATTGAGAAACGCATTCAGGGGTGTTCGGCCCAACTTATAGCCGAGGGAAGCCGCAGCTTTCAAAAATGAAGCGACTTCGCCACCTGTCTTTCCCGAAAAATGGGTAAGCTCCTTATTTTCGATCATGCGGGCGGTGGCTTCGGTGGGGAAGCTGATCCGGATTTTGCGGGCGAGATCCGCAGAATAGGCTGTCAAACGGTCATTGGTGGTTTTACCCGGATAGATTCCGGGAATCAGTGCCTGGAGCGCTTGGTCTCCGCCATTGCCTGCAAGCGATTTCAGTGTCGTTTGCCAGCTTTCGGGGCGGTAATAATCTTTGTATACAATTTGCGATAAGTTGTTCACCAGGCCGAGGTCGTTCTGAAGTTTCTGCGCCAGCGGTGCGCTATTGTGGGTAAGGTAGAGCAACTTGCCTTGAAACTTAAGCACATCCAAGGTGCGTGCGGGGATCTTGAGGGCGGCCGCTTGCGTCCAGAAATTGCTTGAGTCGTAGTGGGTCAGATAGAGATTGGTGAAAGCGGCTTGTTGACCAGGATCGGTCAATGTTACGGAGAGAATATTGCCAAAGCTTGAAACGGCCCCCTGAGCGGTCATGGCGAGTTGGGTCTTCGTCGCAAAGGCTTTGAAGGCGTTCACGGCATTATTGATCCGGTCCCCGGCAACGGCAACGATTCCAGCTTTGTTAGCCTTTATAAGAGCCTGTTGCACCGTGACGGCGGGTACCATTGCCAAAAGTGATGGATCGCTAGGAAGGCCGATGCGAAATAATCCATAAAGCGACTCTTGGTCCATGCCGGTGACAGGCATTTGTTGGGCTGCGGTGGCTGCAATGGCCAACAGTCGCGCATCCCAGTTAGTGGACTGGTTGAGCAGGGTCAAGTCCTGACGATCCGCGCCCTCCACGGTCCCTGCGAGTTGCGCAACTCCACCGATGGTTTTCATGTCAGTGGCCAGCCTTTGGAATTCTGGAGCCAGCGGCTGGACTGACGAAGGGACAACAAGGTTTAGCGTTTCTGAATTCTGAGCGCTGAACTTCGTGCGCGAAACAGGGACTTCATTACCGGAAGCATCCAACACCCTGACCTGAATATTCGGCAGCGAGGATCCCGGAAAAGTGTAGGAAATGGCGTATTTGCCTTGGGCATCACTCTTGGTTTCGCCCAATTTGATATTTTTTCCGCCAAAATTTACACTGTAAAGTCTAGCAGTTATTCCAGCCGCAACCAGTCCATTGTCGAACACCAAGTTACCTTGGAGGCTAAGCTGCGGGGACTCCCGACTTGGAAGAACACTATTAAGGGTATTAATTTCTGACATCTATTTTCTCCCCAGCGATTGGTGTACTTATGCCGGACGGGATATTCCTCCCGTCCGCAACGATTCCGGCGACCGTCGTGCCATGGGCGATCATTCGGCCTTGCTGCCATGCCCCAGACATCCGGGTATTGCCGCCAATTTCAAACCCTGCGACGGGGCGAATGCCCCGTCCGTCTCAGATATTCCCGTTCCCGTCTGGACCGGCCCCATAATCAACGCTTGGCCTGGACACTATTGATTTTCTGTGCCTCTGCCTTAATTCTCTCGAAATTCTGGATTTCGCTCTTGAGGGCATAGATTTTCGCGTCCCGCCTTTCGTCGGCTTCAGTCAGGTTGCGGGTGGGCAAGGTCTCGGGATGCAGATCGGCCAATTCCTTGGTCAGGACCGTCAACCGTTCTTCCGCATAGGTGAACAGCATTTTCGACATGGTGTCGAGCAAGGCTTTAAGTTTCTTGGGGTCTTTGTAATCGCCATGTGTGCCGAACGTCTTCAAGCCTGCAAAGAACTGTTCCTTGGTCCCCTTCTCGTCAGTCAGCGCCTTATACGCAGTTTGCCACGTCCCCTTGAGCTTCTCGATATACGCCTGGATGGCATCTTCCTTGGTCTTGAATAGCGGCACGTCCACGGTTAGTTGCTTCAATTCTTTCAATACCTTGGTCTCTGTCACAGTCTTGTCCTTGTTCGTCACCTTGTCCACGTCCATACGAAAACGATCCCATTTGCCAGCCTTGGGAATATCCTTCTTTTCTTTCATGTTGACGGTCGCCGGGTCGAGACTGCTTTTCACATATTCCCAGGGATGCGCCTTTGCGGATCCTGCCGTTCCCGATCCTCCCTGTAGATTGAAGATGTTGTAGCCCTTCTGCTCCTGGAAATTGCCCTGGTCGTCTTGCCATTGCGTCGTGCTTTCGGCGCGGGCTTGCGCTACCATGAGGATGCGCTTGGACAGTTCTACCGGTATCTCCTTGTCGCCGGATTTGAATGAACTGAAACGCAAGATCGGCATGGCGACTTCTGCGAGCCACTTGCGGTCGAAGTCGGTCAAGTCGGCACTCTGCGTTCCCTTGGGATCGACAAGCTTGACCGGGTTGCATCGCGCATAGGCATAGATGTTGGGTCCATCGATCATCCCCGCCGGATCGGCAGCGGTCCACCTCCCCAACCACCCAGCATAATACCTTGCCCCATGATAACCAAACCCGGTCTCTTCATCCCTTTCTTTTCCGGTATACCGATAACGCTTCAAACTAATTTCTGCATTGCTCCGTCCCGCCTGATATGCCGTCGTGCCATAGGGGTGATACTCCTCATACGAAATCAATTGCCCCGCAGCATCCAATTCCAAACTGGCCGAGCCTAGATGATTGCCCAACTGGTAGCGGACAATCTGTTCCGGAACATCAGTGCGTGTTTCCACCAATGCTATCCTCTGCTTGTCATCCATCACATGCAATGTTTCCCGCTCCAGCGCCACGGTCTTACCCAACCCGTCATACTCCCGATATACCTCAAACCCGCCGAGATAAATCCGTTCCTGCTGCCGCGTGCCGTTCTGCCGTTCGATGACTTTTCTGACCCGTTGGCCCGAACCGTCGTAAATGTAGAACGCGGTGCCGCCGCCGCCCAAGTCCGCCGACTGGAATTGGTCCTTGAAATCCCAAGCCATCCCCGCGATGTGCGGCATTGAGACCATGTTGCCGTGGGCATCGTAGGCATAGGCCTCGGTTGTACCGCCGACCGCCGTTTGGTTTAGCCGGTTGCTGAACTTGCCTGGCTCGATCTGGCTGGCTTCGGTATAGCTGTAGTCGCGCCCCCAAGCGCCGTTCTGGGCCTGATGGATCAGATGCAAGAAATTCCCCACTGCATCGTAAACGTACTGTTCGGTGTAGTTCCGCACCGCCTTTGGGTCGAAGGGTTGTGCACCAAGCCCGGCGTAGGGGTAATCGCGATAGCTAGACCGGGGCAGACCGAGTTGTAGCGCCGACTGGCCGATGGACTCGCGCCCTTGTGACTCGGTCAGACGGTATATGGCATCGTAGGTGTAGAGGTTGACCGGGGGCACCGTCTGGTTGGCGTAGGTCATAACCGGCAAAGCATCGTCGGTAATGCCGGTGATATTTCCTATGGGGTCGTAGGTGTAATGCAAATCTTGCACAGTCCCGGTATTCAGGAAAATCTGCGCTGCCAACCCATTCTGGCCAGCCGTGCGTGTGGTTTTGAGGTGGACGAGCCGGAAGGTATCCGGGTCGTACTCATAGGTGGTGTTCGCGCCATTGGCATATTGGATGAGGGTGCGATGGCCCTTGGCGTTGTAGTCGATGTTGGTGACGAATGGCGTCGCGATGGCAGCGCCACGAAGATTGACATCGACCTTATCCAACAAATTAGCTTCATTGAAGGACGCACGATAGATACTCTTGTCCGGTGCCGTGACAATCACGGGGCGGTTAAATGCATCGAAGGAAATGGAGGTCAAGAAAATCTCGTAATCGAGCGCTGGGTTTTGTGACCAATCGGGTGCGTTCTTGTAGTCGCTCGCAAATTGACGTGCGCTTTGTAGGGGGTTTCCCTTGAAGTCGTACAGATCGGTGGTGGCCGCGCCCGCGCCGTCGAAATGCCGGTAAACCTTGCCGCGCAGATTGGCCTGTGTCTGTTGCAATGGGGTAAGTCCTGTGTCGCTGCTGTCGCCATAGAGGGTCCGCGCAAATTGGATTTTTTGCGGGTACAATTTGGCGTTCGGTTCGGACGGGTCCCCGCCTTGGACATAAGACCGGAGAGGCCGGTGCAGCGCGTCATACTCGTTGCTAAAGACATAGAGGCGGTTGTCCCAGGCGCGGATTGGCTTACCCGTTGCGTCATTCAGCATCCAACGCTCGCCCGCCTCCATGCTGGCTTGGTGGAGCTTGGTTCCGAGCATGGTGTAATCGTAGCGCATGACCACTCGCCCGAGAGCATCGACGACTTCGCGTTGATTGCCCTCAATATCCAATAGGATACGGGTGCTGTATTTCTGGTCGTTGCCAATGCCATCCTTGCCATTGTCGGCTATGCTCAAGAATGTCCTGCCCAAGCTGTCCATATGTTCTACGGCGGGCGTGTCGGCATGTTTGGCGGCTTTGCCAGCCGCCGCTTGCTCCTCCGGTCCCAGTGCGCCCGTGCTCCGCTGTTGATACCAAGTCGGTAGATACTCCGCGTCGGGAAGGTGGATGAAGAATTCGCTGACATCGGGGTCGGTTTTCGGGTCGAATATCACGGTGTCGTTGACATCGTAACTAATCTGCCGCCAAGGGTCGAAGACCACTTTTTCGAAGGTATGATTGGGATGCAGCGTGGCGACGACGCGCTCGACCGGATCGTAGAACAAGGTGCTGCTGACACCCCATTGCTCGATCCCGAACTGCGGAGCGGGGGCAAAGAAAGGTTCATATTGCCGAACCGGCTTGCCCTTATTGTTGTAGACCTTCGCGCCCGTGGCCACCCAGCGTGGATTCTGTATTGGGGGGGAGGGATTACTAAGGTCTAGCGGGACGGGCTCGGCCTGAACCTTGGTTTGCACTTCGCGGCCAAATCCATCGGAATAGGCAAAATGCAATTGCACCGGGGTTTGCTGCCCCGGCGCGAGGGCGCTGACGTGTGTCTCGCGGGTGATGGAAGCCGCGCAAACTGGAACACGTTCAAGGTCATAAAGAACACGTGACGTGGCAGTGCCGAGAAAACCGACGGCAAGCATTCGCGGGTCAGTTGCGTCGAAGAAGTCCTTAATTTGCGCAGGTGTCAGGTCGGTCGTGAAACTGTCGAAGGAATCGCCTTCCAACGGTCCCGCCGCCTTTCCCATCATAGCCGTGCCGACCAGCATTCCCAAGGCATCAAAACGCGTTTCCATGCGATTGCCATTGGGATCAACGACCATTTTCGGCTGCAACACCCGGTAGTCAGATTCGGCAGTCGTTTGATTGCCGACGGCATCCAATGAGGACACCAGGTTCAAATTATATTTTATGTCATAACCAACGATAGTCGTGTTGCCGAACGGGTCTTGGAAACGATGGGGGAGGAAAAAATGCGCCTGACCGAAGGCGAGTTCGTTCGCTGCCGAATCGCCGGGGGTCGGGGAATAAAAGACTTGACCGGATGGAATCCAAAACCGGCCATTGCCGTCCAGATCGCGGTATTGCGCCTCGGGTCCAGCAAGCAGGGCTGTCAATTCGGCTGGCGAGGCTTTGGTTTGAAAGATATTGAACAGGCCCGAAGTCAGTGCCAGTTTGTAACTCTCGCCAGGGAGAGCCATGGGATCGAGTTGGTAAATGGCCAACAAGCCCGAGAGATCGTCCTTGCGATAAAGTGTGCGGAGTTGTTTGATTAAACGCTTGTTAGCCAACTGCGAGGATGGTTGCGCCTCATAGGGGATTTCGCTTGCAGCTTCCACGATGCCGTTTATGGTGGAAAAATCAAGCGGTTTCGCGCCTGTCAGCATTGGTGCGGTTAGCTCATAAGTCTTGACCTCGGCGGGCAGCGGTGTGCGATAGGCATAGTCTGAGAAGACGGCCTTGGTGTATTGGCTCTCGGTCAGGGCTGCTAGCGTTTTGCTTTGCTCGTCAAAAGCTGGCGAACGGCGCTGATAGCCGATGGCAACCGATTTCAGGACATTGCCATACTCATCGACAGCAAGGGTCAACGCATGGCTGATGCGGGGATCAGACGAATTACGCTCATAATGAAAGTCGATGGTTTCGCTAGTATGGCTGAAGAAAACGGCATGGCGGTTCGGCCCCTGTGGTTGTAGAAAATTCAGATTGTAACTTCGCTCGGAGACGCTATAGGGAATGGATGCCTTGGCCGTGCCGTCGTCGGCATAAATCTCTTGGCGCAGGATATTGCCTTTCAAGGCCCGTGCGGCCTCGCGCATTTCATCGCCAGTCAGGCCTGTTGGCAGAAGGGTGTCCAGCAGGAAGGCCGCCTGATCGTCACCGGCAAAAAACTCAAGATTGGCCGGATTTTTAAAATAAGCTTCAAGCTTGTTTTCTTCAAGGAATGCGCCATTGTGGAACCAAGTCTTCGTCACCATCGGCGGTAAGTCGAAATCGCCAGCCACCGACTCGGCATCCCGCAGTTCGACATAGGCAAAACCGCGGAATTCGCGTTCCGCCCCGTCGTAATAGCCGTGCCGGTAGCGATAGGTGCTGACGAGTTGAGTGTTGGAGACCAGATCGCGGTGTATGACCTGTTCAATCACATGAACCGGAAACGGCAGCTTGGTTACCCAGGGACGCCCTTCCAGACGGTCTTGCAGATAGAATTTCGTCGAGGCGGCGTATTGAACCTCGATTTCGGAACCCATGTTGTTAGTTATGTGGACAAGCAAATGGGGCTTCTGCCCTCCCATCAGGTCAATGTAGCGCATGGGGCGCCGCACATCCACCGACAACGGGGAAGACCAAACGAGACAGGCTGTGCCGTTGCCCAAGAGGTCGGCCACTGCGATGGAACTGAGGTTGTCTGTCGCCGGAAAACGGTCAAGCCGATGCGGAAGGCTCAAGAAATTGCCAGACTGGTTGAAGTAAAGGGAGATGCCCGTATGACCGACGTAGATGACATCCATATTTCCCGAGCCATCAATGTCGGCAAGATGAATACGCCGGGGATCGAACAAGTCTTGGCTCTCAAAAACTGGGGCATTGCCCATCGTCACTTTGGCGCCGAACCGTCCATAGCCCAAATTCGGCCAATAACAAACCTCACTGTAACGAATGCGGACGATATCCGAGAGCCCACCACCCGCCATGTCAGCCAAGAAGATCGATTGAGTGGGATCGGCAAAAACGAGTGCGGGGCCTTTTTCCTCGTCCCAGCTTTTTGGCGAGCGAGAAGCGGGTGCGAAGCCTTCCTTCATCAGCGATCCGTACCAGGTAAAGACCGTGTCTTCCGATATTAGGATATCCGAGAAACCGTCCCCGGTGACATCGACGAAACGAAGATTAGGGTCTTTGGTATTGATATTTGGGACATGCTTGAAAGGCGTAAACCCCTTCCAATCACCCGTTGGTTTATGCTCGTGGAAACCGGCCATTGGACCGTCGAACTGGACAAGTTCCAAATGGCCTTCACCAGCGAGATCGAGCAATTCTTGCCGTCCCGCATTCAACGCCGCTTGGGACGGCTTCTGTGCGACCAGCTCCACCGGGCCGAAGGTGCCATTGCCAAGATTGCGCTTGTAATACCAAGCATCGGCCTGTTCGGTCAGAACACCCGTCAATCCCTCGCTGTCGAGGTCGACCCAGCGATAATTGGACCCATCAATGCCATAGGGTAAGTTTTTAATGCTATCGGCATCAATCTCATGCACCGTCTCATCCACTTGGACCCCGGTGTATTGGAATTCGAGCTTTGGCAGGGATTTCTTCAGATAGGTCTGGTCTGGCTGCTGCGTGTAACCCGATTGTGTCACGGAAACGATGAACGAGGCGATGGAGCCTTCGTTATAGTCGAAGTCTGTGGATCGAACCAGATAATCAGCATTTCCATTGAACTCGTCAGGGAAATGGTGAAACATCAAGACCCGGCGGCAAAGGCGGTAAGTCCGGATGTCGAAGGTTGACCGATACAGCGAGTAAGGATCTTGCCGGACGGGCCAGGGTTTCGAGTTACTGTGGGCGGGATCGTCACTGGCTGCGGGCTGTTCGGTATTGTGTTCGCCATAATCGAAGACCATCTCGAAAAGCCAATCAGTGCGGGCGGTTAGGTCTTCCCCCTGCACCCGGGGGGTACGGTTGCCGTACTTGATGTGTTTGATGTAGCGCTGGGGGAACTGTTTGCCAAGCAGTCGGTTGCGCTCCCAAGGCGCTGTCCTGTCAATATTCTGGCCATCCTCGGCTTTGTATTGATAGAGGATGGCATTGCCCTTGTCATCATAGCTTTCGCTGATCAGCCAGGTGAAGATGCGTGTGGGGTCGGTGGGGTCAGCTATCCGGGAATCCTCGCGTTTACCGTATAGGGTAGTGATATTGTCCTTGGAAATGGAGCGCCAGTGGCTGATGCCGGTGAGCTTGCCGGTCCAGCACTCAATACGGGCGAATAGGCCCTCGATTCTAGGCCGGTAGCTTTGAACAGTGTATCCCGGTTCAGCCGGTGGGGAATCGACAGGCGGCTGAGCTTCCCATTGACCATTTATGTTGACCAGAACGGGAACCAAGTCCTCGGCACCGGAGAGGATGAAAATATCGGATTCGCAGGCATCCCAGTAACGGGGCAAGCCTTTGTCGGTTCGGTGGGAAATCTTAGGTAAAGACAAATCCCAGCCAAATCCAAAGGGGCCGTTGCCGGAACCCGAGTCATAGGATAGGGATATCTGAGGACCAAAGCCTGAACGGGCAGGACTGGACGGGATGGGTACAGTCATTGAGCTTGTGCCAGTGACCGGGTTGGCATCGAATTTTTCGCCGATTCCGCTGATGGCTCCACCACCCTTTGGAAGTGTGATGTTCGGAGCCGCAAACCTATCCTTTTGCCCCGCCTCGGTCTTGTTGCCTTTTCCGTCGCCTACGTTCTCTGACATGAAATCCTCCGATTGCTAAGTTATAGCCCGAATTATTCATAAAAAATGGCAAACCTTGCTCTTTTCAACTGCTGCCCTGCCTTCATCGCCGCCAATAACTCTAACACAGTTTTGTAGCTATTTTTAACAACGCGGCAAGGCTCAATCAAGGGCGCAATAGCGGCTCCGCCGCGTATTGCGCCGTAGGCTTCGGGCAGACCTAAATTCTGCCCATAGTGATACTACAAATCAAAGCTCGGCAATGATGCAATTCGCGAACTCGGAGCAGGAAACCTCGGTTGCCCCTTCCATCAGGCGGGCAAAATCGTAAGTAACGGTTTTCTTAGAGATAGCTTGTTCAAGACCAGACACAATCCTTGCCGCAGCCCCTTCCCAGCCTAAATATTCGAGCATCATCACGGCGGAGAGTATCACGGACCCTGGGTTGACCTTGTCCAGATTGGCGTACTTTGGCGCCGTACCGTGAGTGGCCTCGAAAATGGCGTGACCGGTTAAGTAGTTGATGTTTCCGCCCGGTGCGATGCCTATGCCTCCGACCTGTGCGGCCAACGCATCAGAGAGATAATCGCCATTCAGGTTCAAAGTCGCGATCACATCGAATTCTTCGGGCCGTGTCAGCACCTGCTGCAAGGTGATATCGGCAATTGAGTCCTTGAGCAGTATCTGCCCTAAAGGTGGCTTGCCGTTGCAATCGTCCCAACCGATAATCCGCCCAGCATATTCACTTCTGGCGAGTTCATAGCCCCAGTCACGGAAAGCGCCTTCGGTGAACTTCATGATATTCCCTTTGTGAACCATAGTGACGCTGGGCCGCTTATGGCGGAGGGCGTAATCGAAGGCAGCCCGCAAGAGGCGTTGCGAGCCTTCCCGCGAAACCGGCTTGATGCCTATGCCACTGGTTGCCGGAAAGCGAATTTTCGAGACACCCATTTCCCGTTGCAGAAAGTCGATGACCTTCTTCGCCTCGGCTGATTCTGCAGCCCATTCAATCCCGGCGTAGATGTCTTCGGTATTTTCCCTAAAAATCACCATGTCCACTTTCTCGGGTTTTTTCACTGGTGAAGGTACGCCGTTAAAGTAGCGCACAGGGCGCAAGCAAACGTACAGGTCGAGCATCTGCCGGATTGCCACGTTTAGTGAACGGATGCCGCCACCCACGGGTGTGGTCAGCGGACCTTTGATGCCGACACAATATTCCTTGAATGCTTCAAGTGTCTCATCGGGAAGCCAACTGTCGAATAGGTTTTTTGCTTTTTCGCCCGCGTAAACCTCGGCCCAAGCAATCTTTTTTTTTCCTTCAAACTCTTTTTCCACTGCGGCATCGACTACTCGCACCGCTGCCCGCCAAATATCGGGTCCGGTGCCGTCACCCTCGATGAACGGAATGATTGGATGGTCGGGTACATCCAGACTGCCTAGGGAACCCATGCGGATGGGCTCCCCCCCGGCGGGTACTACTGGCTTCGGTGATACCATGTTATTTCCTATTGTCAATAAGCTGGTTGATGGGGGAAACCTTGCCTAGCGCAAGAGCAAACTCCTGGCTACAACACTACACATTAAACTTCAAACTGTGCTGGGATGGAATAGAGTTGGAATCTCTCATCAGCAAATAAACCATCTATTATTAGTTCATTAGCCATCGGCAGTGAGGCCCCTTATGGCTAGACACTGAGCGCCTTGCATTGGTGCATAGTTTTAAATAACGCACCATTATAAACATAAAACCAAGAACTTCGCTCTATCTAAGTGCAAGTAAATCAATATCTTGACTGATTATAACAATTTGGCCCAGTTTTTGTATTTAAACGGGGCTATTCTTAGTCTTCAGAGCACAGTTATGGATCAAATAAATAAAAGCAACGACGTACTCTTCATTCTACTTGGCGCGATTATGGTGCTGGCCATGCATGCTGGGTTTGCCTTTCTTGAATTGGGAACGGTTCGCAGGAAAAACCAGATCAACGCTTTAGTGAAAATCCTGACCGATTTTTGCATCTCCACGGTCACTTATTTCTTCATTGGCTACTACATTGCCTACGGTGTCCAGTTTTTTTCCGGGGCACAGACCTTGGCGCATGACAGTGGATACGAATTGGTCAAGTTTTTCTTTCTGCTGACTTTTGCCGCTGCGGTGCCTGCCATCGTTTCGGGAGGGATTGCCGAACGGGCAAAATTTAACCCGCAAAGTGCGGCAACTTTCGCTTTGGTGGGTTTTGTCTACCCCTTCTTTGAAGGCATTGCTTGGAATAAGAATTTGGGCTTCCAAGGCTGGCTGGAACAAGCCTATGGTGCCCCATTTCACGATTTCGCCGGTTCAGTGGTGGTGCATGCGGTAGGTGGTTGGATTGCGTTGGCGGCGGTGATTCTCTTGGGCGCACGCCGGGGGCGTTATCATCAAGACGGAGGGATGTCCTCCCACCCGCCTTCCAGCATCCCATTTTTAGCGCTGGGGGCCTGGATATTGACTGTGGGCTGGTTTGGCTTCAACGTGATGTCGGCGCAAAAATTACACGATGTCAGTGGCTTGGTCGCGCTAAATTCGCTGATGGCCATGGCTGGCGGCACTTTGGCTGCCTTGATCGTGGGTCGCAACGACCCTGGCTTCGTCTATAACGGCCCTTTGGCCGGGCTAGTGGCTATCTGTGCAGGCTCTGATTTAATGCACCCTATTGGTGCGATGATCGTGGGGGCCGTTGCCGGTGTATTGTTTGTCTATTTGTTTATGCTGACCCAGAATCGTTGGAAAATTGACGATGTGCTTGGAGTATGGCCTTTGCACGGGCTTTGCGGTGCTTGGGGCGGAGTCGCAGCGGGAATATTTGGGCAACAAGCGTTGGGAGGAATGGGCGGCGTAAGCTTAGTCTCCCAGTTGATTGGGACCGGCTTGGGCGTGTTGATTGCGTTCAGCGGTGGTTTTCTTGTCTATGGCGGTCTGAAAATGGCCGTGGGCATTCGTCTGGAGCCGGAAGAAGAGTTCAACGGGGCGGATATCACTATTCACAATATCACTACTGATGCCGAAGGTGGTTTTTGAGTGGGTTTAGAGACCGGTTCGATGCCATAAACCGAATCGGTCTCGTTTCGCTAGGGGGATAATTGTCGCTAAACTGCGGGGGAACTTTTATTAACAATCCGCATCTGTTAAGCTGCAACAGTTGCATCTAGGCTTGCTATTGCCGACTCCCGGATTAGGAGCCATGGCGAAGTTGTGATGCCTGAAAACAGTTGCACCCAAAACACATCCATTACCCTAAACAAGATAAATATAACGAGGGAAGAGAAATGCGAAATCTAACCTTTTTCAAAAACATAGGACTAGCCTTAGGGCTATTCTTGGCCGCTATGATTCCTGCCTCTTCGGCTTGGGCGCATGGCGGAGCCAGTGTAGACACCGACCAGTGTAGGATTTTTGTAGGCCCCCATTTGGTCCATTTCACCGCTTACCAGCCGCAGTTGACGGGTTCAACCGAATTTTGCGGCGACATACCGGAGCTTGGCACCACCATCATGGTGTTCGACTATGAAGGCAAGGCACTGCGCAACATGACGGTGGAAGTGGAATTCACCAAGGAACCTGAAGGTACGCGAATTGCCTATCTGCCACCTGCGACCCATTCCAGTGGCACTTTCAATACCAGCTATAACTTCACCGAGCCAGGCAAATATCTGGCCCATGTCACTTTGATCAACGAGGGGCAGAAAATTGATGCCCATGTACCGTTCAAAATTGGCTCGGCCAAACGTGAGATATTTAGCAGCACCAATATCGTCATTGCGACTATTTTGTTTGCTTCGCTTTATATACTCTACCTCTCCAGCGCCCCTTTCAAGTCGTTAATCGACGGCTTGTTCAATCGCGCGAAAAAGGCAATTTAAGGTACGGTTAACCCCTATCTGGAGTTCATTCGGATAGGGGTGACAGCGCGTTTTCCAGTCTAGTTTCAACGGCTTTTTTATGCAGAAACAATCCCTCGTATCCCTGCTGGGCTGCGCCCTCTTATCGATTTCCCCATGGATTGAAGCGGTTACCACGCCGCCCCCAACGGTAAAGGTCGATATTGGCGCTGCCGAGCCTTTTTGTAATAGCGGTGTTCCACCGGAATGGCGCGATGCGCAAGTCATCGAAGGCGTGAAGATCCAAGAGGAAAGAGTCTGCAATCCCGACAATCCGGCAGACATAGCCGCATTCGTCAAGGGAACCAATAACATTTCAATGCAGACCCTGATGGACACCAATTTGGCCGCAGATGCCATCACCCTTTCCAATGACATGGACGGTGACGGCGACCCAGACCTTATTGTCATCAAACTGGAAGTCATGGAATTGAACGGTCGGTCGCCTGACTTTCCAGGGGTAGTGCCTACCTACGACATTGCCCCCGGTGTCCAGCCCAGTTTTTGGGTTTACACGCCAAAAACACGCGACATGTCAACCAAGAGTTTCGCTAGCGCCGAGGCCAATTCGCTGTTGCGCATGCCCTCGCCGGCCATCCGGGTCGAGCAAGGTGATGTGGTCTGGCTAGTGCTTGAAAACACACATTATTTCCCACATTCCATTCATTTGCATGGCGTAGACCATCCTTACATGGACCATAGTGGCGAAGGTAACGATGGTGTCGGACAAACCGCCCAGATGGACGTAATGCCAGGGCAAACCAAGACTTACGTGATCAAACCGCGCCAGTCGGGCACTATGTATTACCATTGCCATGTCCAACCGCACACCCATATTCCAATGGGGCTTGCAGGTCTGTTCATTGTCGAGGAAAACCGCCCAAACAACTGGGTGCAGACATTTAATGTGGGCAACAACAAGGTCCGCGCCCCTTCGGTGGCTGTCAAAGAAAAATACAGCCAAGAATATGACCTGTTTTTCCAGTCTGCCGACAAGGAGTTACATCAAATTCCCCAATCGGCGAACGATCCTCGGCTGATTGCAAAGGCGATGAACCAGGATTATGACATCACCGATGCGACCGACGACTACTATATGCTCAATGGACGTTCGTTCCCGTATACATTGCGTGAATCCTTGATTGTCGTCGAACCCAATGAAAAGGTTAAATTGCGGGTACTTAACGGTCATACCGAGACGATGGCCCTCCACACTCACGGACATAAGGCTACCGAAACCCATTACGATGGCATCGAGCAGAATCCTAGTGCGCAGATTACGCGTGATGTTTATGCGCTTGCCCCCGCGCAACGCGTGGACTTGGAACTCAACACCAAAGACGATGGATTGCATAGCTACGGTCAAGGTCTTTGGATGTATCACGACCATGTGGAAAGAGCTTTCACGACTAACGGAATGGGGGAGGGCGGTAGTATCAGCTTGATTGCTTACAAAAGCTTCCTGGATGACAAGGGGACTCCTAAGGTCCACGGCATGGATTTAACCCCCTATTTCACCAAAAAGTATTGGGAACGAAAAATTCCCGTATGGCAAAATTGGGCGGACGATTGGGGAAGCCTAGGCCAACCTGCCGAGGGGGCATTACCCACTGGCTCGGTGACTGCTGCCGTAGCACCGCCCCCGATACTAAGTTCGACGACAGCAACCGCGACACCGACAAACTCGTCTAGCGGAAACAGTTGGGGCAATCTGTTTACGGGGCTGTTGCTTGGCATTTTAGGCTATGTTTTATACCTAAAACGCGAGCGGGTGATCGACATTGCCGGTCGGTTGACACACCAATTAAGGGATAAGAAATGAGGAATGAGAACATGAAGAAACTCTTATCCGTTTTCATATTCAGCCTGCTTTTTGGAGCTTATGCCGCCAGCGCTGAGGAACCGAACATTGTTGACCATACCCAGTTAATGGACCATGGAGAAGGACACTTGATGGACATGGACGGTGGAATGGTCATGGGTCAGAACAAAGACAAGCTTCCTGCGGGTTGTGAGAAGGTTTCCGAAGACGTAAAAATCGAGGTCCATGCCGGACGCAAATATTCCAAGCAGTTCCCCGGTACTATTTTTGGTTTCGACAAGCACGAATGGCGGGTCAAGCCTTGCACCCGCCTGACGGTCACCTTTGTCAACGAGGATAATGTCAGGCATCAATGGATGATGCACGGATTGCCAAAATTCCTGTATGACAAAGGCATGTTCCACCTTGAAATCACAGGTCCGGCAAAAATCACCGGTACTCTGATTCTTCCTGCCGAGGACAAAACTTATCTGGTTCACTGCGACATTGCCCAGCATATGGAAAAGGGCATGAAGGGAGAGTTGATTGTCGGCAAAGGTAGCGGAACCTTCCCTTCGATTCCTGGAATTACCGACCCGGCCATTCCTGACAACTACGGTCCAAGCACAAGCCAGCCCAAACCTGTCAATATGCCGAACGCGCCAGTCAAGCCCGGTGACCAACCTCCAGCAGTAGCCTCCGCGCCTAGCATAGCGACGACTGTCAGCGGGGATTCATCAGGGTTCTTTTCGGGCACGCTAATTATTGGCCTTCTGTTTGGTTTTCTCAGTGCACCTTTCCTGTTCCGCGAAATTGGGGAGCGTTGCAAAGGTATGACAGCGGCGGATGCCTTGCAATGCACTTTAAAACTCTTGACCGGTTTGTACAACACGTTGGTTCGTTTCATCTTATGGTTGGTGCAACGTCTGACAGGCAAAGACAAGTTGCTGCCTAAAAAATAATCATTCACTGAACTGTGAATAAATTAAAAGCGCCTTACGGGGCGCTTTTTTTGTGCAGCACACAACACGATCTGAAAATCTTATTTAACATAATATCCATTATGCGCAATTGGACATGGGCAGTCGGCGAAATGGGTTGTGATTAAACGTGACGCACACGACTTGGAGGTAAAATACACTCGCCAGTTCAATCAGGATAAAACTCGACATCAAAAGCCTGATCTACGCTGTAAGGAGGTTCGTCAGGAAAGGCGCGCTTATCTAGGCCAGTCTCACGGGCTGAGACCAAACGGGCATCCGCATAGGCATCCTGAAATATCTCATCAAGGCGGGATTTTAAGCTAGGATTCTGGCGCAACACCCGGGCGGAACGCTGACGCTGCTCTTCAATGGTCAACCGCCAACTAGCACCACGGCGTTCCGGCTGGAATTGCCATTTAAGAAGATGCGCCAACAGAACGGCAAGCCGGTTGCCAAGCTCTCGGCGTTCACTCGCGCCCATACTCTCTATCTCCTCCTGCAAATGGGAAAGGTCAAGCTCGTCAAGCCGACCCGACCGGATCAACCTGAGTTGCTCTTGGGTCCAAGCGTGAAAATCAAGGTCATGCAAACTGGCAGACATGAGTAGCGCCCTTCAAAATGTAAAAACAAGCAATTATATCGCATTAGACTTTATCGCAGTAAGCTGTTGCTTTGCAACCTGACGGTATTGGTGCATGGCAAGGGGTTCAGTTCGGTGCTGGATTTAATTGATTTATGAAATTCTCCAAAACTTGTGTAAACTTAGCCTTTCTCACCACCAGCCAGAATTTCTCTTCCTCCATAGGTAGAATAATGAGCATGTTTCCAGTTTTCGACGAAGTTCATGTCATATCGGATATCCACATGGGCGGCAGTAAACCTGACTTTCAAATCCTGCGGGAAACGGCCCGGCTTGCCGGGTACATCGGCTGGGTGTCTGGGCAGTGTCCCGATGGGCAGGTCGCGCTGGTGCTAAACGGTGATGTCTTCGACACACTAGCCGAGGACATACCGGGTTATGTCGCGGTCGATCAAGCGGTGGAAACGGTGGAGCGTATCATGAGCGACCATTCGTTTTCCGGCATCTGGGATGCCCTCGCGGAATTCGTGAAGCTAGACCGGCGCACCTTGGTGTTTGTAATCGGCAACCATGATATTGAAATCTCATTTCCTACCGTTCAGCGTTGGATTATCACAAAGCTTGCCGGGGATGACCTGGCAAAACGCGCCCGTATTGAGTTCTCGACCACCGGGGCCGGATATGCCTGCATGGTCGGCAATGCGCGTGTCTATTGCACTCACGGTAATGAAGTGGATGCCTGGAATTACAACCGTTATGAGGACTTGGCTAAAGTCGGTCGTCGTTTAAATGCGGGCAAGACACTTGATCCTAGTGAATGGTTTCCAAATGCCGGTACACGGATGGTCAAGGAGGTCATGAACGAGGTCAAAAAAACCTACAAATGGATTGACTTGTTGAAGCCGGAAACCACCGGGGCAGTCGGTACGCTCGTTGTTCTCGATCCCTCTCAAGCTACTAAAATCACCAATCTACTTTCTATTGTTGGTGAAAAGGTAAAAGGGGGCAAGGAGGTGGATCAACGCCTTTCTGCGGACGGCTTTCAAGTACAGGAGCGGACTGGTGCAAATCCCGCGACGATAGATCAGTTGCTGGGCCCGAATATTCGTGACAGTTTAGTAGTCGGATCGCCTGAGTCTTCGCTGAGCGTGGATGATATGCTGTTGGCCGCCGAGCTAAACCTCGGCCAACCCGGTGTCAAGCTTGCCCGTTCAACAGGTACATTAGGCACCCCGCAACTGATTTGGGACCGGTTCACCGGCTGGATTACGGGTGTAGGCAAAGATGAGGCTTTGCGTCGGGCATTAAAAGATTGGTTAAAGGACGACCAAACCTTTGTCGTTGACAATCAAGACGACACCTACAAACAGGTGACTGCGGCAATAGGCCCATCCATTGATTTCATCGTGACTGGCCATACCCATTTGGAACGTGCAATCGATATGGGCGGCAACCGCTACTACTTCAACTGCGGCACATGGATTCGCCTGTTGCGTTTCACCGACGGGATGCTCAAGGACACAGCTACTTTTAAACCAGTGTATGACCTACTCGTCAACAACCAAGGGCGCATGGAATTAATTGACCAAGCCAAATTCCCGGACGAGTCAGGCAAGAAGATGCCATTCGTCCTGAATCAAACCAGTGCCGTGTCGATTAAGCAAGAAAATTTCAAGGTCGTCGGTCGGCTTACCCATATTCAAGGGGATGGAACTGGCGCACCAATCATCATCAAGGAATTTGTGAGGTCCTGATATGACTAATCACCGCAGTAACGAAATAACCAGCATCAAACTCGAACTGTTGCGCTCGGGTCCTGCCCACAATCAATTGCTTTCCCCCTTAACCAACTATATTGCGCTATGCGGGTCGGACGGCCCAGTGACCATTCAACTGCCGTTCGAGCATCGACAGTTGTTGATGAGGTTGAAACGGCTGACGTATCCTCTGGACAAAAACCCAGCGACAGACGAGCAAAGGCAGTCCGAAGTGCGCGATATGGGCGAAACTGTTGGGCGAGTGTTCGGTCAAGTCCCGGCGCTATTGTCTGAACTGGGCACTGCCAGCACCGAGAACGGCAAACTGATCCATCTTCGGTTGGTCTTATCCGCATTCGAATTAGGCATGATTCCTTTCGAAGCCGCAGTGGCACCGGATGGGTTTCCCGGATCGGGTTCGCCGCTTTTTTTACAAATGAGGACGCCCGTCAGCATTACGCGTGAAATACGGCGCGGTCGTCCGCTACATTTCACATGGCCACGCAAGCCTCGCATCCTGTTTGCCTTCGCTGCACCCGACGGTTTGTATGTGCCTTGGGAAGCCCATTTGCAAGCCTTACGCAATGCCATTGAACCATGGGTCAAGATTGCCGATAAGGACAAACCGGAGTCACGGATTAAGCTTGTCAAGGAAATCCTAACAGTCCTGCCCAATGCCAGCTTAGAAAAAATCCGCAAACTTTGTGAAACGACGGAATTCACCCATATTCATCTGTTGGCGCATGGAAAGACTTTCATGCAGGCCGGGGATGAACATCACGGCGTGCTTTTGCTTAGCGAACTCGACCTGGAGGGAGATACTGTTGACGGTGAACGGCTTGCCATCGCGCTTACTTCTCACGATGATATGGGTACCGTAAAAAATAGACCCACTATCGTCACACTCGCAACTTGCGATTCCGGAAACATTGAATCCGTGCTAACCCCTGGTGGCAGCATCGCCCATGAACTCAATGCGGCGGGAATTCCCTGGGTGATTGCTTCACAATTCCCACTTTGGATGAAAGCATCAGCCATCGCCGCCGAAGTGCTTTATAGCTGTTTATTGAAAGGCGACGACCCACGCTGGGTGCTCTATCAATTGCGGCACAGGCTGCGCATGGATTGTCCGGGAACCCATGATTGGACCAGTATTGTTGCCTATGCGACGGTGTCAGCCGATTTCGAACAGCAAGTCAACGAGTTCCGAGATCAACAGACTCGCTCGAAAACTGAAGTGAAGTTTGCTCGTATCGATGAATTGGCGGGGTTCATTTCTAACAATGCAATGACCGGTAAAAAGCTAGACACGCTGGAACAAGTCGAGGAACTGAAATCACTTTGTGTATCGACCAGGGAAATCTTAAAAAAATGGCGCGAGGAGGCGCATGTTGCCGAGTCGCCAAAGCTGCTGTCCGAACGTTTGGGGATGAGCGGAGCCAGCGAGAAGCGTCTTGGAATAGCTTATTCTTTAATTTCTGAGGCTAGCGAGGAAGCTAAGGAAAGCGAGGAAAGTAAGAGAGCCTACAATGCCTCGCGCGATTTTTACCACAAAGCGATAGAGGCCGGAGCCCTGAGTCATTGGGTTTTAACCCAGTACCTTTCCATCAGCGCACTGCCGATTCTGGGCGAATTCAACGATATCGACGAGTATAAGAAGAAGTATAGTCGATTTTGGATTACCGCACGGGAAATTGCCGAATCGCAACTTAACCATCCAAAACAAGACCGTCTATGGGCATTGTGTTCGCTGACCGAAATCACCCTATTGGGTTCGATTTATGAAGGTCGCGATTTTGACCCGGAGTCTGCAAAAGAGAAAATCAGGGATTATTGCAAGGAGATTAGGGGACTGATTGGCCCAGATGATGATTTTCCACTCTTATCGACAAGACGCCAGTTCAGCCGTTATCGAAATATAACTGACTGGAAAAGGCCGGAATGGGATGAATTGGCGGAAGAAGCACTCATGGCTTTGTGAAACGGGTGCTTTTACTCTCTGATGTTACGCAGAACTATTGTACAGCAATTCTCATTTTGGCAAAGATTAACCTGATTAGGAAGATTAATAAGGGCGGGTTTGGAACCCGCCCCTGCTCATTGCCATTAAGTTAAGCGTTTATCGGAACGCCAAGCCCCAGCTTGGCATCGGCAATCTGCCCGCCAAGAAACGGGATGCCGATTCGTAGGGGGGTTCAAAACCCGCCCGGTGTTGAGGCTTCTCTGCCCACTAGCCACCGACTTCCTCCAACGAATCCCGCCAGATGGATAACACAACGGCCATCACTGTCGGACCCAGAAAAAGCCCGATCAAGCCGAAGTTTTCCAGCCCACCGAAAATCCCCAGCAATGTCCACAGGAAAGGCAATTTGATTGACCCGCCAATCAAAATAGGACGGACATAATTTTCAGCAACCAAAATGACGATAATCCCAAAAATAAACAGACCCGCGCCGGCTGCCACCTGCCCTGATGCCACCAACACCAAGGAACACACCGCAAGGACCAGTTTGGCGGCGAAGGGAATCATCGCAAAAACGCCAGTGACGGCGGCCAGCATGGCAGGGTGGCTCAAACCGGTCACTGCATAGCCCACACCCAGCAACAAACCCTCCCCCAAACCCAATAGCACCAAGCCACTGACTGTGGCACGGACAGCCGCAACCGCATGCTCGGCGTAGCGTACCCCGATGTCTCCAAAGAGTTTTCGAAAGCCCCCGAGTACCTGATGGCCAAGAATTTCTCCATCACGATAAAGAAAGAACAGTGACAGTAAAGTAACAAAAAGCCCAAAGGCACGGCGTAAAATCTGACTGGCCAAATCCTTCGTATGGGCCAACGCTGTCTCGGTTTGCAGCAAATGCAAAGTTTCATTCACGGCATCTGGCGAACCTAAACTGGAATTCCATAGTTCCGCCAGCCATGCCCCGACTAATGGGGTCGCTTGCAGCCAATCAGGGGCCGGCAAGCCTGCGTTTTGGGCACCCACCAAAATTTTTGCAAGTGATTGGGCTTCGTCAATGATTTTGGTCAGCCCGTATATTAAGGGGACTAAAATGATTGCCCCAATCATCAAGGTCAGTACCACCGCAACCCAGGCATGACGGTTGCGGGCATCCAGCCAGTTCTTCAAGCGTCGATAAACCGGCCACGTGGTCAATGCCAGAACCAAGCCCCAAAACAGAAATCCTAAGAAGGTGTGTAATATCCACGCACCAAGGGCCAGCAACAGGAAACCGCCGAGTAGGCGGGCACGGGCTTCTGGTTGTATCGTCATGTTAAGACCCTGTATTAAAATAAAGGCCCAATCTTACCATTTAGGGAGGCATTTTTTCTGTTGATTTGACACAGCATTGTGTCAAATGACTCGACTAATGCCCTTAATTAGGTTAGATTTATATTTTAATAACTATTATTTATAAGAGGGGTCTTTATGTCCATTGAAAACCATTCGCCCGAAGGGCAAGAACCTGCGCCTGTGGGAACCTGGGTTCTGCTGATCCTGACTGCGGCGGGGATGACAGTAGCGTGGGCCTTCCTTTATTTCGGTATCTTTTTGCCCAGAGGGACAGTGAGTTAAACCTTGTGGGCTGTATTTGAAATTCCGCCGGGAGTACAAGGCTTGCCTTGTCTGCACAGACCCTCGCAAGACAAGCTTTTCTCTCACACATCAGTCTTAATCGCAACCATTCGAACCACCAAGCGAGGAAATGCATGAATCCAAGTTCCTGGATAAGCAAAATACGATCCTGCCTCAACCTGTTCGAACAGGACATAGAGATTGAAAATCTGGAAAAGAAATGGCTTTACGTGGCGACCATCATGGTGGGCTTTTTTGTTATTGTCATGGGTATCGGTGCCTTAGTGCTGAATGTCAACCCGCCCAGCCATTGGGAAACCATTGACTCCGCCAGCTTACACTTGAGTAGTGAATTCGCTGAGGATAAACTGGGCGTCCAGCCGATGGCGCTACCTGACGGGACCATCCAAGTCCAGCTAGTTGCTGCCCGGTATGGGTTTTATCCCCGCGAGATCGTTGTCCCGGCTGACCAAAAAATTCAGTTCCGCATGGCCACTTTAGATGTGTTGCACGGTGCGCACATCCCAATGACCAACATGAGCACGATGATTGTTCCCGGCCATGTGTCCGAAGTGACCACTGTATTTCCCAAACCCGGAGAATACCCACTATTGTGCAACGAATATTGCGGCATGGGTCATGACCATATGTGGAGCAAGGTCACTGTCCTCTCCCAGGATGAATGGGCCGCACTCAAAACCGGAGGCAAACAGCCATGATCGACACTAACACAAAGCGCCTCGCGCTTTTCAACTTTTGGATAGCTTTTGGCTCGTTTGCCTTGGCTTGCGTCTTCGGCATCTACCAAGTGCTGGAACGTAGCGGTCTCTTTTCATTTATTCAATCTCCCGCTGTTTATTTCGCCTCGGTTAGCACCCACGGGGTGTTGATGGCCTTTGTGCTGACAACTTTCTTTATCATGGGCTTCGGCTACTATACAGCGACTACCAGCCTGAAAATGCCGATTTGGAATCCGCTGTTGGCATGGTCGGGCTATGCTATCTGCCTAACTGGCGTGGTGCTGGCAGCTATTCCGCTACTGCTGGGCAAGGCATCGGTGCTATATACCTTTTATCCTCCCATACAAGCCAACGCTTTCTTTTATATTGGTGCCACCTTGCTAGTGGTAGGCTCATGGTTTTGGACGGTGATCATGATCGTCATGTTCGGCAAGTGGAAGAAAAACCACCCTGGTGAAACTGTTCCACTGCCAATGTTTGCTACCACTGCCAATGCCTATTTATGGGCATGGACTAGTGTGGGCGTGGCATTGGAAGCTGTATTCCAACTGCTACCCTGGTCGCTGGGGCTTAGGGATACTATCGATGTGGGCTTGGCGCGTACCTTGTTTGCTTGGACCCTACATCCCATCGTCTATTTCTGGCTGATCCCAGCGTACATCGCACTCTACTCCTATGTACCCATCGCGGCGGGAGGCAAATTGTTCAGCGAGAAACTGGCACGAGTGGCCTTCCTGTTGATACTGGTTTTCGGCCTGCCTATTGGTTTTCATCACCTGTACATGGACCCTGAACAAGGTACCATTGCGAAGTTCTGGCACATGGTCGGTACTTTCGCTGTCGCCCTTCCAACCCTGTTGACTGGCTTCACCGTAATAGCCTCGCTGGAAATGGCCGGACGCAAGCGTGGCGGCAAGGGCTTGTTCGGATGGATTGGCGCATTGCCATGGCAAAACACGATGGTTCTAGCAGCAATCCTGTCTCTGTTGATGTTGGTTTTAGGCGGATTCGGAGGCATTGTCAACGCCAGCTACGCGATGAATGCCATGGTCCATAACACCGCATGGGTTCCCGGACATTTCCATCTGATTTTCGCTGGCACGGTGGTGACTATGTACCTCGCCCTTGCTTACCATCTTTGGCCAAAATTGAGTGGAAAAAAACTTTTTTCCAATGACTTGGCGTTGACCCAATTGTGGACTTGGTTCATTGGCATGGTCATTATGACTACGCCGTGGCACGTCCTAGGCTTGCTCGGCCAACCTCGCCGCATTTCCGCCGTCCAGTACAACAGCCTTTTGACCTTGGCTTGGCAACCTTACGAACTGCTGATGATAATCGGCGGCTTTGTGCTGCTGGGTTCTGCCTGTCTGTTTGTTTACATCCTATTCAAGACCCAAACTGAGGGAACTTTGGAACCGCAAACCGATGAACCGAACATTCAAGGCGAGGCTGTCGTGTCGTTGTGGCTGAATAATTTTGTTCCTTGGAATCTTTTGATCCTAGGATTGATGATGCTGAGCTACGGCTGGCCCATCCTACAATTCTTTGTCCTGAAAACCTACAATCCAACTGCCTGGGGGTATTGATAATGAAAGGAATCCTACTAGCAGCAATCTGTTGTTTATTCAACGAAGCCGTAATGGCCGAACCTTCAAGTCTTGTGGCATGGACTCCCGACACGCTAAACCGTCTAAAAAAAGGCAATGCAGAACATGGCAAGGAACTGTCCGGAACCTGCGCGGGTTGCCATAATGAAACCAACGCCAACCCCCAATTGGATGGTCAATTGCCCACTTACATTTACAAACAGCTTGTGGACTATAAGAACGGCAACCGCAAAGACCCGACGACCGCGATGAACGGTCTGGCATCGACACTTAGCGACCAAGATATGACCGATGTTTCAGCTTGGTATGGTCAGCAAGCCCCAATACAGGGCAAAGGCGGCGGAAATGACACGACTGGCATCGTCTTCAAAGGCGACGGCAAACGCATGGAGCCTTCTTGTTCGAGTTGCCATGGTTATTCGGGCCAGGGGGAAAAAGTCGATACCCCACGACTGGCCGGGCAAAAAGCTGACTATCTGGAGAAAACCCTGCTTGCCTACAAGAGCGGTGTTCGCGGCAATGATATTTACAGCCGCATGAGACTGATTGCGTCCAAACTCAGCGATCAGGAAATTAAGCAGTTAGCGGATTATTATTCAAAGTTGGATTGAACTGAAATTACATAGCCAGTTTTGGCAAACGAGGGGGTGCGATTACATAAGAGTGATGCACCCTTCTCTTGGTTTATTTTGCTATAGCTTCCCATGCTAACTCATCGAAATTAAATGCGCGTCGAACTTCTTTAATGTGCATTCCGTCGGTGTGCTATTGCGCCCTTGTCGTCAAAGGGAGCGACGGCGAGCGGAAAAAATCAGTCAGGCCCGTCACTGTCAACCTCCCATTGCCATATCACCCACACTTGCGCTTTTACGTTGCGCCGTTGCGTGAGACCTTCTTTTGCCTTTCTCGCAATGCGGCATGTTCATTCAATGGGCGAAGATTTTTTTGTATCACGCAACGACGCAATGCTAAGAGCAACGCAATAGAAAGCAAGGTAACAAAAAGACGTTGCCCACCCTACCCTCTTTTATCTAACATCTTAGTGCGGTCACCAGACCGCGCTAAGATGTTACAGGCATCACCAAGACTGGCCTAGCCGATTCATGCAAAACCCCTTTTATCGTGTCCCCCAATAAAAAATGGTAAAGGGCGCCATGTTGACTATAACCGACCACAATCATATCAGCCTTCAACTTCTCTGACTGTTCAATGATGGTTTTTCCCGTTTCGCCTTGAATCAACAAGGCTGTGGCATCAACCCCCTGTTCGCGTAGTGCCGCCGCCATTTCTTGAAGCTTAATGTGTTCAAGGTGGAATCGTTTGGCAACTTGGTCGCGCATAACCGGAGGATCAATCGCATAGCCCACAAAATCTGGATCGGGTTCGGCAACATGAAGCAGCCAAACCGAACCAATTGCATTTCCGAGCAACCTCAAGGTTTCATCAACCTGTTGTTTTGATTTTTCCGAAAAATCAATCGCCATCAAAATTTTCATTTTTACTACCCTTGCACTCAAAATTGTGCTGTTTAATGACAGTTCCGCACCAAGACATGGCGACATGTTTCATAACAGTACAAAGCCTTCATGTCCATTTACATCTATTTAATTGATTTAAGGGGATTTATATTATGGCATGACTAATGCTTAATAAGACACTAAGGAGTACAGAATGGTTGTGTTAGTTGATTCAGTGAAAGTTAGCCTACATAAATCAAACTGTACTTGGAAAGGAAACCACCGTAGTTTTTATTGAACCTTTCGATATACATACGAGGTATGCCCCATGGTTTCTCCAGAAGAGTTGACGATCGATAAACTTGAAGAGCATAAGGAAGTTTGGTTACGCGCATGGTGTGCTGCCGTTACGTCAAATGCAATCAAAGATTCCGATTTGGCGGCCGGATGGGCAGACGCTTGCTTGGAGTCTTATGAAAGAAGGTTTTATGAATAAAGCTTGCTTGGGGTTTTTACCAGGTAAGCCTAACATGACTTTAATATGTCCAACATCTTCAAAGCTCCGTTCTATTAGTGCATTCATTAAGGGGCGACCGGGAAACCGGATGCCCCTTATTATTTAAGCGCCCCTTTCGAAAATTTATTGATGCCTGTGTCCATTTTGTGACTCAGCGTTCTGCCAACTGAGGCGCTTCCGGTAAATCGTCGATGGGCTGACTTGCAATAAGGCCGCTGCCATGGGAATGTTGCCTTCACAAATGGCAATGGCTTGTTCAATGGCCTCTTTTTCCACCAGCCAAAGTGGCATTATAGTTTGATTTGTGTGCTGGCATTTTTCTCTACTATCTTCTGTTGTCAAGGCAACCGGAATCGGACTGTTAAGTGGCGGCGGAAGCATTTCCGACCTAACGAACCCACCCTGATTTAACACAACGATGTTTCGTATGACATTTTGCAATTGACGGACATTGCCAGGCCAATGGTAACAGCGAAGCCGGTCCTCGGTTTCGGGTTCAAACCCGATGAAATCCTTCCCTTCCTCAGCAGCGAATGTGGCAAGAAATCCTTTGGCAATTGGAATAATGTCCTCGGATCTTTCTCGCAAGGGCGGCAAAACGATGGGAATGACATGAAGCCGGTAATAGAGGTCTTCCCTGAAACGACCTGACTCGACTTCTTTCAGCGGATCGCGATTGGTTGCGCATATCAACCTTACGTCAACTAATTCAATTTTTCCGCTGCCAACCTTCTGAAAGGTTCCTGTTTGCACAAACCGTAACAACTTGCTCTGAATATTCAAGTCCATCTCGCAAATTTCATCCAGAAACAACGTCCCACCATCAGCACGACTTGCAACACCTAAACGATCAATATAGGCCCCTGTGAAAGCTCCCTTGACGTGACCAAATAATTCACTTTCCAGCAAGTCCTTAGGAATGGCCGCGCAATTGAGTGTGACAAAAGGTTTATCGTTTCTGGAACTTTTACAATGCCGATGTATGGCTTCGGCGCAAAGCTCCTTGCCGCTACCGCTCTCACCGGTGATAAAAACAGTGGCTCTGCTTGATGCCACTTGGTCTATAATTCGGTAAACAGTCATCATGGGTTCCGAGGTTCCCACAAAGCCGGAATAATCGTTAGGGACACCCATATTTCCGACTGGCTGTTCCATCCGACGATTTTTCAAGGCGTTCTTGACAGTATATAGCAAGCGATCTGCGTTGCATGGCTTTTCAATAAAGTCAAAAGCCCCTTCTCGCATGGCCTCCACTGCTGTATGCACAGTACCGTGTCCAGTGACCACAACGACAGCGCACGACAGTTTTTCCTGTATCACCCGGTGAAGAATATCCACCCCGGCCATATCGGGTAGCTTTAGATCAAGAATCATCACCTGAGGTGAACACTGGAACAAGAGTTCCAAAGCTTGCTTACCAGTTTCCGCATGGAATACATGCCACTTTTCCTTTTCGAGGTAAGCCCGGTATAGATGGGCCAAGGTAGGGGAGTCCTCGACCAGCAGAATGTTGATGTTGCTTTCGTTGTTCATTTGAGATAAAAATCATCTATTTTTTTTATACGGTGATATTCCTACTTTGCATCGCAAAATGCAACCGCTCATTAGCCATAGATGCAATAATTTATCTCTGCATGGCAAAAAAAAACCCCCTGGCCATTTCTGGCGAGGGGGTTTTGGGTAAGGAGCCTGGCAGTGCCCTACTTTCGCATGGGGGTCCACACTATCATCGGCGCTGGGCGGTTTCACTTCCGAGGTCGGGATGG
>Ga0209083_1000083_pt1 | contig 141936 bp, 102 predicted proteins | sample AM7aDNAmetaG_FD_184132 | JGI IMG/M metagenome (GOLD analysis project Ga0209083, IMG submission 184132) | Freshwater microbial communities from Finland to study Microbial Dark Matter (Phase II) - AM7a DNA metaG (SPAdes) (version 3) | ecosystem: Environmental > Aquatic > Freshwater > Lake ... | reverse complement strand
TTTCTCATTGGTCTTCAAATATTTGATAATAATATGAATTGATCTCTTGCCGGGAAAACTGAATCGGTCTTATTGGATTCTTCTGTTCATCAAAAACTCATTGAAGTCTTTGTGATCCGGATAGAGGACCGGCGCCCAATCCTTGACTTGATCATATCTGGTAATGATCTGTCGAGATGCTGCCATCCCTGCCTTGTCATTGTCCAGGAAGAGGTTTATTTCTTTTGCGTCTTCCAATAAAGATTCTATCCGTGGCAAAAATGATAATGAGTTTAAGACAATCGTACGGAACCTGGGGATCTTGTTGTAATGGGAGCAGCAGGATAAAAAATCCATGAATCCCTCAAAGACATTGAGTTTGGAATTATCTGCGCCGGGGATGGTGGTGAAATATTTCGGACTGGAACCTGTTTTAAAGAATGCACTTCGTAGTTCAAAGCCGTCTTTGTCATTTTTAAAAGCCAAGGCAAAGTACCGTTTATCATGAACAGTATAAAAGGCCTCTTTGAGAAACCTACGAGCGAAAGCCTGGGAAACATTGCGCGATTTAATGTATTGAATCAAAGCAGGGTTGCATAATCCCCTAATGCGTTCAATCTTAATATGCCCTGATTGGTCTGCCGGTTCTGCTACATTATTATAATGCTCAGTTGAAAATGAATTTTTACCGATCAATTCAAGGGTTTCCGGTAAATTGGCATTGTGTAGCTTCATTACAAAGTCAATAAGATTGCCACCCTCACCGGTTCCAAAATCATACCAGAGATTCTTTGACAAATTGACCTTGAAACTTGGTGTGTTCTCCTTATGCATCGGACTGAGGAACCATGCACTGCCATACCGGATTTTAACGGGATTATGTCCGTTTACATGCAGGTAATCTATTAAATGGGTTTTCTTTGCCTCAGTAATATTCATGGTTTCCCGTTATACAATCATTAGTTTACGCGAACTATTTCTTCTCTTTTCTCCGTGAAATTTTTTAACACGGTCCTATGTTTGATTATGAGGCCTTTAACCGTGTTACGTTAACTCCCGTATATATAACATACAATCTGACGTAACACGGCTGAAGCTTTTAACACGGTGCATAAAATGTAACTTGCTGTAATTGAATGCCTCAACCGTGTTATGTTAAAAACCATGTTATATATATACAGGTAACGTAACATACCTATTCATTTAAACACAATTTGAAAGTCTTGCCATCTCCAATATTTTTAATAAAACCTTGGTCGATGTGATAGGTTACAAATTCACGCAAGTTTGAATAACCGACCCGAACATCATATTTTTTGGCAACCTTTTTCAGCTCTTCAATATATTTGGTTTGGGAAAATTCATCGGCAACCTTAAAAACCTCGTTAATCCAGTTCCTGTGCAACATTTCCTCCATGTCTTCAGGGCGTTTGTAAGTTTGTTTTGCTACTTTCCCTGAAACGACTTCAGGAACCCCATCTTCTAAAATCTCAAAGAAAAAGTCCTCAAAGTCCATGTCACGTAAATAAACCGGCTCAACTTTAGAATGGTGCTTGTTTTCGGGGTCTCTCGATACACGAATAACACTCTCAGCTTTATTCTGAAGCTCAGTCCCAATGTGCCCCCTTGAGTTGCGGTCCCCTTTGTTTTCGTGCAAAACACAAAGGATATGAATTTTGCGATCTTCGCTCCACTTCATCAGCATCCCGGTAACCTTGGTGGATTCATCGGCATTGTTTATATCTGTCACCAGATCGCGGATACCATCAATTATCACAAACCCCAGGTCAGGCGTTGAATTAATCACCTTGTCAATTATTTCAATTCTCTCTTTGGTATTGTACGACCTTAGCCGGTAATATTGAATGTTTTCATTTTCAACCACCTTAGGGATTCCGGATAAATCATATATTCTTTCCTGGACTCTTTTGGCATGGTAGAGGCCTTGCTCCGTATCAAAGTAGATAATCTTTGATTTTTCCGCCGGTAATTTGCCTCTGAATTTCAAGAACTCCCTTTTAATCAACAATGAAGTGCAGATAAAGGAGAGAAGAAAAGTTTTCCTTGATTTGGCTTGTCCCTGGATTAAAGAAATATTACCCAGGGTGCAAATGATTGATTTTTTTCCATCTTCACTAATGAACAAGACATCCTGAGGCTCTTCAACAGTTTGAGTAATGAGCATCCTGGATTTTCGAATCCTCTCATATAGTAAATCTTCCTTAGGTATTGGTGAAGACTTTGCGTTATTTAAAGGGAGGTCATTTATCCCAGTAGCCATAATGAAAAATTTGAATTGTCGCCGTTTGCTCCGGTTGTGTTTCGTTTAAATTCTTGTTCAGTGCTAATGTGCACCCCCTTTTGCTAGATAGATTTTGAATCTTTGAAAGATTCGGGTTAGTACCACCTTGATTGGGTAAAAATTATAAAACGGAATTCTTCATGGCTTCCAGGACTTCGGACTTTTTAAACAGGATTTTCCGGCCATGCTGATAGAATGGAATTTTCCTGGCTTTCTTCCACGCAATAATCGTCGGCATGGATACCCTGAGAAATTTGGCTGCCTCCTGTTGGGAGAAATAAATTTCATCGGATTCTTTTACTTCTTTTTTCTGAACAGAATGTTTTGAAGCTTCCCATTCGTTGAGGAGATCAAAAAACTCTTTTTTGTCTTGAATGAACATGATTGGATTTTCCATTGGTTTAGATTTGTTTAAGTTTTCGGCAAAACTATGTTGACCAAACACAATAGTAAAGGACAGCTAATGCAGGTGGAATTAACTGAAAATAAGCAGGATAAATATTATTGGAATATTGTTAAATAAATGAACTCCTGTGATGATGAGTTAAGACGGGAAACTCTATGCTGTAATCCAGAGACAGTTTGTGGTAAACTTTTTTTCCGGGGTCACATTTTTTATCAGGTACATTCAGGGGACAATCCAGAGACAAAAAGTGGGGAAATATTTTTAATCACCCTGCTTTTCAGTAAGGGTTTGTTTATCCCATGCGGATTTTAACGCCTCTTTTTTATGCTCTTCTGCAATTTTTATGTACTTGTTAAAGCTACTATCTTTTTTATGTCCGGTTATGCTTTTTATGATCTTTGTATCCATGCCAAATATAAAGCTCAACGTAACAAAGGTTTTTCTGGCAACATGATTGGTTATGAACTGATGTTTAGGCTTCGTGATTGTCGAGACTTTTCCGCCCACATACTGCTTTACACTGACCTTCTCATTCATCTTGATTTCCTCACTACACTCCTTGATATAATCGTTCAACTTCTGCGGAGAGATGGTTGGGAAGACAGAGTGTTCCTCACCCGTGTACTTTTGAAGAATTTCCTTTGCAAACCGGTTTAGTGGAATCCGTTCAATTTCCTGTGTTTTAACGATGGTCTTCAGGATCTCATCTCCCTTGATATCTTCCCGCTTAAGATCCCGTAAATCGGAAACCCGCAACCCTGTGAAACACATAAAGCAGAATAGGTCTCTTGCCTGGCTGAGTTTCTTTGATTTGAAATCATGATTCAGCAACGAGAATAGCTCATCCTTGGTAAGATATATGATCTCTTTTTCACGTTCGGGAGCAGAAAATTTGTGATGTGTAGTCGATTTGATGTATTTCCTATCGTAAGCCCAGGTCAGAAATGATTTTAGGACATTGACAATCTTTGAAAAATAGTTGTCTTGCACTTTCCTGACGGAAAATGCATAGGTGCGGAAACGGTCAAAAAAAATGGTGTCGATTGCGTTGATATCAATTTTTCTCCCTGATGCTTCTTCGAAATCAAGAAGAAACTGCTTAACGGTATTATAGCCTTTTATAGTCCATAATGCCCGGATGGGCTTACTTGATTCAATATATTCATCAAACAAGGAGAAGAAAGATCGGGTGTTCAATTTTTCCTCCTTTATGGAAATATTGTTTCTTAGGTATGCCTCAGTAATCGGGATATGTTCCCCTATTGCCTTTGCAAGTGCATTGCTTGCCCGTTTGTAATATGCGTCAATGGTCTTGTTAATCGCTTCGTAATGGTTGTCTTCCTCATTCGCATGAGGGGCTTTTACTTTTTCATTTTTCTGACTCCAATACTTTGGATGGACAGAATAGCCGACGAAAAATAATGTCCGGGAACTATCATGAGTTATCCTCATTATTACCGGCTTTTGTCCTTTTTTATTCTTTTTTCCTGATTTTAAATAAAAATGTATATTTGCCATAATAACGGAAAGATTAGTGTTAACGGGCAAAGATAATAAAAAAAAGGGTACCCAAATAGAGTACCCAAAATATTATGAAAAGTCATTTTTACAGACTTAAATTGTTTCAGCAAAAAATTCTAAGTGATTGAAAAACAGTGAATACATTAAATCTGACTTAAGTACATGCAAATAACGAGTGGTCCTGTTCCGGGCACAAAATCATCTCAAAACCCACGTTTAGCGTGGGTTTTGTTTTTAGGGTATCATAAAAAGTACCTAAAACTTTTTTTAATCTATCATTTTGTGGGTTTAATACTTTCCATGTTTGTTATCCACTTTCCTTCATTCTTTCCAGTTCCACAATGGCTCTTCGGACGACTAAATAAGAAAATGACATCTACCCTTACCGGTCCTTTTAAAGGTTCTCCTGGGACGTGTGAACGCACCTGTGAAAGGAAGTCACCCTTGTCACCCACTGACGGATCATACACACGGGTAAACTTCCCTGCAATAGTATGCCTGTGTCTCTTTTGCGCTCTGGGTTCCCCCAGTATTACAATGGTTTTTTCCTATTTCATCTTATATTAGTTTTAAATAAAGAAGATCCCCGAAAGAGTAGCAGACTCACCCGGGGACCACCTGATGATTAAATCAATGATTCTTTAGCCTGATGCAGCGTCTTGACTTCGACAACCACAGTATCATCCTGTACCACGTTATCTTTTAACCGATAACATTACACTGAGTATCTTTATCGCCAACATACTCAATACAGAGTTGAAATCCTTTGGAAGTAAGAAAGTCAATAGCAGTCTTCTGCTTTTCTTCGTCCAGCAAATTAAAGTCCTGAATGTAGACATACCGGAAGTTCGGATTCCTCGAAGACATCAACATCGGTACGATCGTAATCAACTCCCCCGTGGAAAAATGGGGCTCCTTGATGAACCTCCTACAGAATCAATGATTTCGTTCAATTAATGTAATAATTTTGGAAAAATAGTAAATCAAACCTGATTTTCTCAAAAAACCGGGGCAAACAGGCATATCAAATATTTTTCCATCTACCTTTTTTCCCTTTAAAAATACGTTCAAGAAAACATACATCATAGATATCATACCTTAAAGCGAACTATTTTGGTTAAACATCTCCCTATTATTCCGTTTCAAATTTCACCTAAACAGGCAAAAAGTGGTACCCTCGGGTAAGCGTTTGAAAATGAAAAACAAAAAGTGACCTCCCAAATAAATGATACCGGGGGGTGTTTTAGAAGACCTACCTTCTCTGGGCGTGACTTTACGATAAATTTTGAATAGGGAATGGTAATGGATCCATGGCGGTTAAGATGCTATTGGCCAATCCACTTGGTTAAACAATTTTATACATATGCAGATTTTAGCATGTGTTTATTCTTTGCCTTATTTAGCTAGGACAAGGAAGGTATTTACCTTTTGTCTTGTGCAGCATCGCCACCTGATTTGGCAGTTTACTTGATTTGGAGTAATTGATGTTGTACTTTTATCCAACTACACAAGATGCTCGTGGCCGAAGGGATACTTTGAAAGAGAAATGAAAACGATACTTGGTGAAGCTGATCAGAAGATCACCAAGAAGCTTGTCAATGCAGGACTACCGTTGGAAATCGCTGTGCTTGATCACCTTATCATTACAGATGATGGATTCTATTCATTTGCAGACGAAGGAGTCCTATCATTCTAAATTATATTTAGGGTCTCGGAAAATGAGAGAGGTTATGCGATTTGAGGATTTTACCTCCTAATCATGGATGGGAAACATAATGCTTTCAGATAGTTATCCGGCAATTTTAATTTGTATTTGTTCTAAATAAGAAATGTGGAGTATCTTTGAAAAATCAATTTCCTGTTTCCGTGTTCAGAAAGTTAATTGAACGAAAAGGAACGTGGTTAATTAACTTTAAATCTGACTATCATGAAAACAATAACTTATTTAATCAGTGCCATTCTGCTATATAGCACCACATTGTTTGCCCAGGTGGGGATCAATACCAACAACAGCGCACCGGATAATTCGGCGATGCTGGATGTTAAATCAACAAACAAAGGTTTCCTTCCTCCCAGGATGTCAACAACCCAAATAAATGCCATCCCAGCCCCTGCGGAGGGTCTGGAAGTATATAATACCACCATTCACCGAATGGTCTTTTTTGATGGTAATGTCTGGCAAAGGACTGACGGCTTCCACATAGGGGATTACTATGCAGGCGGCATTATTTTTTACATTAATGCAACAGGGGAGCATGGTTTGATTATGACCCCGAATGACCTGAATACAGGAGAACCGTGGGGCTGTTATGGCACCTTCATTACGGCCTGGGACGAAGGGATAGGCGGTGGACAACCCAATACCTCGAAAATTGTAAATAACTGTGGAACCGGTACCGCTGCCCAAATTTGTGATGCTTTGGTATTGAACGGTTATAGTGATTGGTATTTGCCATCGAAAGGAGAACTCTATGCGATGTATGTAAACAGTTTCGTTTATGGTTTATCTGGTATCTATTGGAGTTCTACCGAGGACAACTTTCAAGGTGTTTGGATCATGGCGTGGACCTTGGATTCCGATGGTAATTTTGTATCGTATGACAGGAATATTACTAACATCAATGTGCGTGCTATCAGGACTTTTTAACAATTTAATCAATATCGCTTTGCGGTCGAAGTTTTTTAAGGAACAATGGCATAGTATTGCTCTTTAAAATTATGCACATGGATACGCCTATATCATTTAGGTCGTTTCAGGGGTGAGTGGGTGTATTATACCAAACATGGTTTTGCGTCTATTGCAGCCAGAGGGGTCACACGGATTTTGCATTCTGGACAGAGTATTCGACAGTTATGCTCATTGACCTTTTATTAACAGGTTGTCGATTTTATTTTCTCGTCTGGCCTTCTCAATCTCCTTTCCAACTATTATAAAATTCAGGAACCCTTATTGGTGGCGAAAATATATCGAGTGGGTGGTAACTGAGGGTGGCTTGAAAGAGATCGTTCGGCTACAGGGTCAATAGGTGGCTAAACCTGTAGTTTTCCCCTGAATATTCTCGAGTTAATCAGGTCAGTATTTTGATATCACCGGCAAAATTGTTGAGCCCAATTAATTTTATGCCGGACTTGTAAATCAATAATTATCTCTTGATTTTTGAACAGACTCAAGGGTGCTCTAAACATTTTTTGATTATTTTGTTTATTTTTATTGGCGTTTAATATTTATAAGTATAGGAACAACAATATATAGTACACTTAATATGTGGCTAACTTCTAGCATGTTTCTAATATTCATTGTGTTTTTGTACGATATAATGGTTTAAAAATCATGCTATAAATTTAATTGGATATGATAAAAAACTATTTAAAAATTCAAATTGTTTTCTTAGCCTTTTTGATGTTCCCAACAGGGAAAACGTTCTGTCAGATTAATCCTTCTGTTCATATTCAAAAATTATTGAAGGAATATCAAAAAACAAATAATGATAGTGTTAAAATTGAAAGACTATCTGACCTGGCGTTTTTTTATTTCGATTACCTCGATGATGCGTGTAAAGCCGACAGCTTGAGTGATCTTGCTATTCAGATTGCCGAAGCCACCCGTAAAAATGAATTGATGATACTTGCCTATGATAAGTATATTCAATCCAATGACCTTGGAAAATATAACCAAAAAGCGCTGGAATATGCATTAAAGATAGAGCAAATCTCAGATATCATCAGGAGCCCTGAATTATCATATTTAACCAGTAAAAACCTTGCCCGGGTTTACCGAGAGGGCTATCAATATGACAAAGCACTTGAACACTGCTTTAAATCCCTGTCAATTGCGAGTATGTTGAAGAACAGGGTTCATGAAGCAGAAAGCTATTTGGAAATTGGGGAAAATCTGGAATGGAAAAACCAAAAGATCGAGGCCTTCAGGTATTATATCAATGCCATGAGTATTGCTGAAAAGGAGAAAGACGATTACTTGCTTATAGAATGTTATAACAAACTTTCCCGTTACTATAAATTCATTTACTTATTCGATAAAGCAATAAAATACAAATTGATGCAATGTGTCCTGGTCAATAAAAAAAAACCGGTTGATTCTGTTGCCTTGATTTGGATTGAGTATGACTTACAAGCAATTGACAATAGTGAAAGAAAAGGTCACATCAGTGAAACGAACGTGCAAAAGGTCATAGATTTTGCCATACGAAACAAGTATCAACGATTGTTGAATGCGGAATTTTCCCTCTACCGGTCACAAATGATTGATGCAGGCAGGATTGACCTGTTGAAAAACTTTTACATTAAAAAGTTCCCGGGTGAATTAGAAAAAATTGCTGTTTGGAACCTTGGTTTGTATTACAGGATAAAAGCATTTTTATATGAAGAGGACCGTCAGCCTGATTCAGCTCTTTATTTTTTCAACAAGGCTGAAAAAATAGTGGTTTCCGATCAGAATATGATTTTTCAATCTAAATTTTATTACAGGTTCGGGCAGTTTCTTTTACGGAACGGTAATACAAAAAATGCACTAAACAAGTTCATCAAATCATATGAAATGGCAGACAAGGTCGCATTTTTTGATTATATGCTTGTTGCATCTACACAAATTCAATCACTTTATGCCGCATCAAACGACTTCAAGAACGCATACAAATATTCCGTTTTGAATAAGGTTCTTGGAGATAGTATTGCTAACCTTGCGAAAAAAGATCAGATTTTAGTGATGGAGATCGATCATGAATCCCAGCAGCGAGCATGGCTTATCGAACAAGAAAAACAGGAGAATCTACGGCGTCATAATTTGCAATATATGGCAATGACCATTTGTATCCTCCTGGTATTTGTAATCCTGATCTTGCTGGGTAGTTTTAGTGTCCCAGAATGGCTTATCCGTGTAATTGGGTTCTTTTACTTCATTTTTCTTTTTGAATTCATCATCCTGCTGGCCGACCATAAAATCTATGAGATTACTGCCGATGAACCATGGAAGATCATCCTTGTCAAGATTTTCCTTATAGCAATCCTGTTTCCATTACATCACGCAACAGAGAAGAAAGTCATTACTTATTTACTGAACCACAAGCTTCTCAATCTGTCTCAGTTTTCTCTTGGAAGCATGTTAAAAGAAAATGCAAGAAAACTCACCCGCAAATAATTTTGTAATAAAATACACACCTGGGACAAAATTTTAATTGGCCGAAGATCGGGGAAGCTTAGAGATCATCAGGGATTGCAAAGTTGAGTTGTTTCCTGAAAATCAGGCACTGCACCATCTACCTTGTAGTCGATCAACGTTCCTGAGCCCTGGTAACCGAAAATCATAAAGTAGTAAGTCGTATAAGGGTTCAAATTCCAAAACACCGCTTCCTGCAATCCGGCAGGAACATTTTTATCGGTTGGGCCGTCTGGGACTGGTATTCCGTCAACCGGCGTTTCAATACTGCCAAATCCGAGGTTGCTCATCCTGATCAGATATCCCGTTGGCACCACGCTACCGATGGCATCTATCCAATGCACATGGATGTTGCATCCTGAAAAATTGCTTGGATAGTTTGTTGGCTCGGGTAAAAACGGCAAACCATCTTGTGTGACCGTAACAACAACAGGTGTCAGCCCGGTTGCCGACACGGTCACATTGGCAACGCGTGAAAGGTAAGTACTGTTCTGCATATAATTTACTGTAATGATCCCGTTTCCTGTGCCTGAAATTGCCGGTATACACCAACTTTGATCGCTTGAAACCGTCCATCCGGTATTGGATGTAACTGCAAAGGATGTACCTCCTGCAGCCGCAGTGACTGGCTGATTTGCAGGAGCAACTGATAATGAAGGAATAAGAGTGGTGAGGGTGAGATCATTGCCATTTGAAGTGCCGAGGCTGTTCACTGCAACAAGGCGGTAATGATAGAGGGTGCCAGGGGATAATCCGGAAATATTGCCAATTACATTGATGATCGAAGAACCGGAACCAGCGGCGGTTGTTGTCGTTGAATTCCCATAGCTGGTTGTCAATCCCCAGTCAAAATGATAGTTCGTTTCCAGAGAATTTGGATTGATCGTCCCATTGAGCAATGCAGCAGTAAAATTTACGGATGACGCAGCCTGGGTTGTAACACCCGGAACTGATCCGGCAGGAGTAAAATGAATATCGATTATGGAATGAAGCTCCAAATGATTCGGAGCAGCACCGGTCTGGCCATGGGGTGGATCAACAAAAGCGACGCCTGTCACCGTTACCGGGGGAAGATTCACATTGTTAACATTTCCGTACCCAATGTTTTGTACTACCCAGTTTCTTGCGCTGATGAATTGAGTTACCATGGGAGAGGAGGCGACGGATGAACAGGTTGGATCGGGAACCTCCCCAACCAGTGTGTTTATCCCATCACTCAAAACGAGATGAAAATCATCGTCATCCTCGTCTTTTTTTATAGTGATCGTGCATGAAACAATATAGGTTGAATCTTCTACAGGCTGGTACCTTGGCATGGTGGCACTTGGCGAGGGTGTGGAAATTGCCACCAGATGCGCAATGGATGTCCTTTTGGGAGTCCAGTCAATGGTGTTTGCCAGGGGATCGGTAAACACTTTCACCGACCACCGTTCAACGCCTCCGCAAAGAACATCCTGATTATCTTCTTCATATTCTGTGGTTTGATTACTGCTTTCTTGTCCAAAAAGACTACTGTGGATCATGAAAGGCAGGAGCAATGCAATCAGGAAAAATTTCATCTTTTCAATTTAGTGTCACATTTGAAAAATTAAAGTATTGAATGCAAAGGTACCAACATATCAGTCGGATTTTGATTCACCAGGATTTTCATGGAGTAAAGTCAACATCTGTCGATATTGCAGTGGTTTAGCCGTCTCATTTGATTCTTTCCAGACTTTCATGGATGAATTTTGGCTCTTTACCATAAACGGCAATCCCAATCTGGTATGTTTTAACTTCATCGATGTCGTGCCATCTGTCGACAAATTCCGCCACAGGGATATATCCAACATTGAATAAAGCCGGGTCACTGATCAGTACTTTTTTTTCGGTGTAGCCAATGACAACGACAAAGTGACCATCGTTCCAACAATCCCTGTAATGGTTTTGAAAATCCTTTTCTGAACCCCATGCCTGTATCAACACAATAACCGGAATGTTTTTGTCAATATAGCCAAACAATTCATCCGTTGTCATTTTATGCTTTTCCTTGGTCGAAAATCCCTTGTAATGAAAAAACGCCACGATGTCCTTAATGTAGGTTCCTTCATCTTTAGACGTTTTAAGTAAGGCGATCAATTCAGATTCCCTGAAATCCTCCCCATAATAAGCCATGACGGCCTGGACAGCACTTGGCCCACAACTATATTCAAAAGATTGTCTTGTATTCGGGAAATCAAGAAGTTCAACTTTTTTCTCTGAACATCCGGTTATCCCGCAGGCTATTAAAATGAATAATTGAATTTTTCTCATGATTAAAACAATGACACCGGTTATATTTTCGTTAATTGGGCTCATCCCCCGTCGCTTGCGACGGGAAGAGAAATATTTTACCAATTTGATCCCTCGCTGCTCTGCGGCGAGGATGTTTATTCGTTCATGAGACGAAATTACTAATTTCCAGCCAAAACCAATATGATTAACCCATGCGGGAAGCTGGGTATCTAAAGTTTATATTAAATTTGTAGATTACGGCAGACGAGCCAACTGTGCTCCGTTAATCAACTGACGAATTTATCCATATGCAATTATACCTGCCCGCTGTGATTATGAAAAGGGCAAAACAATTTGCAGATCAGTAACATGAACCCGGGATATCAACCATCCAAAAAACGATTTGTTAAATTTTCAAGATGAAAACTGGAATAAAAATTGGGATTTTTCTATTATTACTGATCTCCGGTTTCATGTTTAGCTCACTTCAAACTCCCTCAAAGTGTGGAAAATGGCGCTGGGATATAAAAACATTAACCGATAAACATGGCAGCGCATTGTTATTCAAAGGGCCTTTACCGTCCTCAATAGATGAATTGGTCAAGGAACCGTCACCGAAAATTTTACATCATGATAGTCGTATCGACAGTAAATTGCCACGTTTCCCTGATGAAAATCAGGTGGTGGAAATCATCGCCTACGTGATAAAAGTCAAGTATGAAAAAGATGACCATGACCTTCATTTTGTACTAAAATCAACAACCTCCGGAAACACCATGATCGGAGAAATCCCTGATCCAAATTGCCCGACCTTTGATGAATTCCCGGTTTGGAGGGAAATATTAAAAAAAACAAGAAAGAATGGCAATAAAATATGGGATGAATTGAAAGAGCATAGCGGGGCTGTGAAAGTAAAGATTACCGGTGTTCCTTTCTGGGACAGTGAACACAACAACAGGCCGACAGGTTCAAGCCGGTATTTCAGGGAAATACACCCCATCTTAACAATTGTTCCGCTTTAAGAGTCTGGCAGATTCATCATCCTGTCCCTGGCAATAGAAACCAGTTGTAGAAGCAATATCATGTATTCAAAGCGCATCCCGGCCAGATCTCGCCTGCTTAACTTTTATCAGGGATTTTGATAATCGTTATCCTGTGATCAGGAATGACAGCGTACCTGCCTTTCATGATCCGGTTGATGGTTTTAATTTCGGTGGCCGGACAGATCAGCACGATGATACTGTTTCCATTTGTTAACTTTGTATCAAATTAATCTTTCATGACTATTGTTGATATTGTTCGGAAATTCAAGGTCTCGATTGCGCTGGTACTCTCCTTTGTTTTGATTGAAAACATTTCATGGATCATTGAACCTACTTTCTTTGGGACCTTGCTTGATGCACTGATCGAGCGGTTTTATGACAAAGAAAATGTGAACTATATCCTTCCCTTGCTGATCTGGGCCTCTATTTATTTGCTTAATGTTGGTGGTGGCACCCTTCACCGGTATTTCAGTGGCATTGTATATGCCAGGGTATATGCTGACACTGCCACCAATGTAATTAACTACTCCAGAAAAAAAGGATTTCCGACTTCAACGGTCTTTGCCCGGGCAGACCTGGCTAAAGAATATATTGTTTTCCTGAAGGAGCGGCTGCCGGAAGTCATATGGCAATTGTCTGCCACTTTTGGTGCCATCATTGCATTGTTCTTCTACGACTGGCGGATCGCAGCACTGGCCGTTTTGGTAATCCTTCCCATCGGGCATATCAACAACGTCTACCGGAAACATGTGGTAAAAATCCAACAAAGTCTTCATGACAAGCGCGAGGACCAATACGGAATAATCGAATCGGGCGACCCGGTCATCATCAGGGAATATTTTTTTAATATGGTCCAACCGCAGTCAAAAATCGCAAAATGGAGTTCCATCGATTTCCTGGTCATCAAAGTACTCCTTATGTTCATTTTTATCGGGGTGCTCTTCATTGCCGTGGATGTCGACAATTTTTCAACCGGAAAAATTTATGCTATTGTATCCTATATCTGGACTTTCATCGCTTCAACCGATTATATCCCTGGCCTGATGGAAAGCATTACCGCTGTGAGGGAACTGAATTCCAGGCTGAAAGAGGAAGAAATATAACACTACAAAGTTTCAACAGAATCAGATTGCATTATCACATGACGGTTGCGATGATGAAATGAACACTTTGACGCGCTGGAAAATAATTGTTTAACAGCCGAATCGCGTCCAACCCATTGATAAACAATAAAATTTTACAAGATGGAAAAAGAACCGGGATTTCGGGAAAACCTGTGGCTTCATGAAGTTTTAAAAAAATCCACGGGTATCTCATTGCATCAAGGATTAAAATGGTTCATGGCAATTCTGTTGATAACACAGTTTATACTTGTGGCTTCAGAAAAAATATTTTCTCAGTCTGGCAGCGATGTGCAGGCGTTTGGTATCAATGCGGGGGCATTTACAAACTTCCCTGCCAATCAGGATTACCTTAAAGATAACATGGCTGTGTTTTACATTGCTCCTTATATTCAGACAGGGAAACATGAGTTTTCTGCAGGTTTTGTTTTTCCGTTGCAGACCCATGGATTATTTTTCAGCGATGACAACATTCATCCCAGGTTAGGCGCTGAAGCAGGTTATAAATTCTATATTTTTGATGTTTACGGCAGGGAAAACCTCTTTGTTCATTACTCTTTCCAGTATTTAAGATTTATGGGTTCCTATGATAAATATTATCAGGGGACTGTTCAGCCGTATCATTTTACTGAAACCAATGTTTATATCAACAATGTGATTGGGTTGGGCTATAACCTGTTCTTTGACAACAATGAAAGATTTGGATTTTATTATACACTCGATTATGTAATCTCGCAGGCCGGTTATAAGATTGGCACGCCAAAATCAAACCAGAACACCTGGACAACCCAATTTGTCTGGAACAACATAAGCACCAATATTGGCTTCAGTTTTAAGCTTGGTTCGTTAAAAAAGAAAGATAAAAAGTAGATCGCCCGAACCGATGAGGTCTTAATATGCGAACGACGCAACGGAAGAACTGATTGATTCCGAAGATCATCCCACGTTTCACGGGAATAATAAGCAGCATATCATTGTATTGAAAAGCCACTTCCGGGCTTTGATCAACATGATGTGTACCGTCGTTTAACCTGATTGTTGTATTCGAACCAAATGAGTTTGCCCGCAGGTAATTTTATCATATAATATTCGTTTGCTGTTTACATGGACTATCCCAACACCTTTCCCACAATGAAAAAAATAATGTTTGGCCTGATCGTTTGCTCCGCCATGATAGGTGCCTGCAGTAAAAGTTCCACAAATCCAAGTTTTACGCCCGACTGCAGTGGAGCTGTGAAATCATACAGCAATGATGTTTTCCCGGTATTTCAAAGTTCGTGTAATGGATGCCATTCCAATTTTTCAAATTATTTTCTGATATCAGGAGATAAATCAGCCATCAGGAGTAAAATAGTTGATGGGAGTATGCCCCAAAACGGTTCACTATCCACAATCCAGAAAAACAGTGTTGTTTGCTGGATTGACAATGGGGCACCCAATAATTAATCACCCGCAGCAATGCTCATATTGTTTGTTTGTCTATTGTGGTCCTAAAGACCAGCGTTGATGTGGTTTTATGCTGAAACATAAAATGATTGACCGGCAAAGGGCAACGATGGCAATGTTCCTGGCAGACATTTCTTTGAGATAATGAGAATTGCTGAAAGCCAATCATTCGCTCAAATTTCAAAGGTGAATTCGCGATTCATTTGCAATAGAAAAAAAAAGCTGCCCTGAATGATCAGGACAGCTTCGTTAAGCGGTTTTTGTAAAAGGTTACTTTTTAGGAGTTTCAGCTTTCTTTTCTGCAGGTTTTGCAGCATCTTTTGATTTATGTTTTACCGGTTTAGCTTCTTCCTTTGTGGCCGGTTTATTTGATGTTGATGGTGCTGAAGCAGCCGGTTTTGCTGTTTCGGTTTTTACAGGTTCTGCTTTCTTTTCAGCGGGTTTCGCTTTTTCTTGTGTCTGGGCGAACATGGCAAGGCTGAACATCCCCATCAGGGCAAATAACATTACTTTTTTCATAGCTGATAAATTAAATTGGTTGAAATTTAGGTTAATATTAAAATAAAAGTATCTTTTGGGTTTCCGCTCCCTGGCAACATTCCAGGATGCTGGTCGTTTTCATTCCGAGGAGGTTTTCAATCAAATCCGCCTGCAACTTCTTCGCAATGTATTCTTTTAAAATTTTCAAGACTTCAGGAACTTACATCTTAGTGTCGATCTGAAATAAACTAACTCCGCAGAAAGTTGCTGATAGAGTTTTTTTTCATTTGATCATTACTTATAAAAAAATGATGCTGCAAAGTTGCATTGTGATTCTGTCGAAATCCTGAAGTTGAAAAATTATTTCAAAATGACCCGGCTATTTTTTATTATAATTCAGGACAATTTCATTTTAACAGTATGATGGGTCCATAGAGGCTTTGTAGGTTCTTGCTTCATCATTCAACAATTCAAGTTCCTGATTAATATTCGTACTTTTACTTTTTATTGCCTCAACCCCTGCAGAGGCTGTCTTAAAAGCCTCACTGGGTTGAGGTGGTTGGGTTAATACCCCGTTGGCTTGGAGCGAGGATGTTCATTTTATATCCGTATTTGCAAATAAACGCTTAACTTACCGGCTTGCTGCTTTGGATAATTTCCGAAACCGATGAACAGGATCAGGAGACACAACAATTTGTATATTGGCATGATGTTCATAGTCATCATGGCATTTGGATGCGTATTCCCTTTTACAACAGCCAGTTATAAATGGAATATCAAATACGATAAAAACAAGCTTGCCTTCAAGAAAAAGTTCCTGCAAAAGGCATTGCCACCCTGTTCAGCCGGCCGGCCACCCAATATCCTGTTGATCGTGGTGGATGACCTGGGTAAATCAGAGATTTCGTGTTACGGGTCCACTACTGTGAATACGCCACATCTGGACCAACTTGCCGCCGAGGGGATCCGGTTTAACGATTGCTATGTAACCGCCCCGGTATGTGCTCCGTCGCGTGCTGCACTTCTTACCGGCCGCTACAATGAACGTTACGGGTTTGAGACACAGCCGATGGAGATCTATCCCAACAACCTGCCATCTTACTGGATAGGAAAGTACCTGATGAATACAGGGGAGTTTGTCCTCGATGAAAAACCCAGGTTCCCCCCTGAATGGCAGATACAAAAACAGGGACTCCTTCCCACAGAGATAAACCTTGCAGAATTCCTGAAAATGCGAAGCTATTCTACCGCATGCATTGGCAAATGGCACCTGGGATATTCCAAAGACCACATCCCGAATAACCGGGGATTCGATTACCAGTATGGTTTTTACGGTGCATTTTCACTTTATTCTGAGAAGCGGAAAGATCCCAATATGGTCAACTATATCCAGGACTCATACAGCGCAAAGCATCAATGGAAAAAGGGCAGGAAGGAGACCAGCGCCATCCGCCGGAACGACAAGATCATCAAAGAGAAAAGATACCTTACCGATGCGATCAAGGATGAAGCCATTTCTTACATGGCCATCCATAAAAAGGAACCCTTTTTCCTTTATGTAGCCTTCAATGCAGTGCATGTTCCTTTCCAGGCGCCCAGGTATTATTATGAGATATACGACGATGTGAAGGACGAGAATAAAAGGGTCTATTATGCCATGGTATCGGCTCTGGATGATGCTGTTGGCGAGATGATGGAAAAACTCAGATCACTTGGCCTGGAGAATAACACGATCATTTACCTGATCAGTGATAACGGGGGAGCCGCATACACCAGGGCCACGGATAACAAACCTTATAAAGGAGGAAAACTGACCATGTTCGAAGGGGGAGTTAACGTGCCTTTCTTAATGAAATGGGAAGGAAGGCTGAAGGCCGGAACGATATACAAAAACCCTGTCAGTTCAATGGATATCTTCATGACTACCATTAAACTCGCTGAATGTGAACTGCCTGATGACCGGGTATATGACGGCACTGACCTGATGCCTTATCTCACCGGCAGTAAAGAAGGGATGCCCCATGAGCAATTTTACTGGAAGGCCGACCATATCAAGGCCATGCGCATGGGCGACTGGAAGTATATACAGAGTATTCGCGATGGCTGGATCGAGCTGTATAATCTCAGGGAGGACAGATATGAAAGCATCGATCTGCATGAAATAAAACCGGAAGAACTGGTCAGGCTGAAGGAAGTGTTTGAAATTTGGAATAAGGACCTTATGCCGCCGCTTTGGCCCCGTATCATGGATTATAAAATCATTATCGGAGGGAAGGAATACCTTTTCCCCGCCTGAAAAATAAATGCTGTCATGGATCCGGTCAGGAAAATTTTGCTGATGTCATTGCTGTCGCTCTTATTGGGCCTTACATCTTTATCTTGCAGGGGGCAGTTTTTCTGGCTGGGATTCCAGGGTGGTGAAGGTGTGTCATGGTTTTCCAATCCGGGAAAGGAAAGTATCCGGTTATCGCCGGGTGCAGGAACAAGTTTCGGATTCTTCATCCGTTATGGTAGCCGGCCCTATTACCAGCTGGCAATCGAGTGGTTGTTCTCAACAAATCAGATGAAGTTCGAGGTCAAACCCGGCAAAACTGCCCATGACAATGTTCCATTCCATAACCTTAAAATTCCGTTTACAGCCGGGTATGAGATCATTCACAGGCCGAGGTTCAAATGGAGGGTAGGAGGTGGCATGTTTATAGGAACAAATACCATTGTAACATCTAATTCTTTTAATTTCACCAGGCAGGATATCCTGAATCCTCAATTTGGGTTAATCTGTGAAACCGGCATTCAGTATTTGAATTTCCTGGTCCTGATTGAGTACGACTACTCCCTGAGCAGGTTTTTCGACGAAAATGCAACAACCTATGGATTTAATGTACGCTCGCACCTGCAAATCTTCTCACTGAAGGTTGGGATGCAGTTTTAACAATTGATTCGTAGACATTATTCCCTATTGCCTGATGATTTTTCCAATACCGGTTTCTTTTCCCTGGGCAACTCTGATCAGGTAGATGCCGGGACTTTGGTTGATTAAAGAAAATTCATGGATTTTGCCTGACCGGATCACTTTCTCCCCGATGATTGAACCCGTCATGTTATAGATTTTCACGACCACCGGGGCATCTATGGCTTCCCCAGCAAATTCAATGTTAAATTTTCCGCTTGTCGGGTTGGGATATACTTTAAAGAAGGATCCAGTCATTGCGTTTATCGGTTCCTCCTGGTCAGCAGCGACTGCCGGCATGGCAGGAGGTTGGCAAAACGGGCCGGTTGGGGCAATATGACCCCACAAATAACCTCCGGATTTTACGAGGCTGGTTGGCAGAAAATGGATGCTCTGCCCTGCGATCATCACAGCACTGCCTTCATTTTCAACCATGAAACGAGTCCCGCCTCCTCCAACCGCGATGATCTCCGCGGCGTTGAAGCATCTGCTTTGTCCGCCCGCAATGGTTCCTATGATCGTAATATGCGGGGAAATGCCATTCACAATCATGAACAAAGTGTCGGATGCAGCCGGATTGCCCAAAACACAGTTTTTGCTCGAGGTCACCACGCAGGTCACCCTATCACCGTTGACTGGTTGACAGGTATACGCTGAACTATTGATTCCTGCATTAAAGCCATTCACCTGCCATTGGAAAGAAGGGGTGTCACCTCCGTTTACCGCTGTGGCTGTAAAGGTGACATCCTCCCCGGCAACTGAAGGGTTGGCGGATGCATTTATAGAAACACTTACCGGTACAGGTTGGGTAATACTGATCACAATAAAATTATACATCCAGTTCGTACATCCTGTTGCAATATTTTCAGCACGTGCCATGATGTACCCGGGTAATGTCTGGAGACCAAAGGAAAGCGGGCCGCCCGTACCCGGTACCGGTCCTGCAATCTCCCCGGAATAGCTCCAGAGTGTATAGTTGACCCCTGTTTGCGAGCCGGAAAGACCGACCGGGACACCGGTACCGCCGGCACAATAGCTGCCGCCGCCGGTGACAACGAAGCAGATGGGTAAAGGAACAATTGCTGTGGTTGCTGACGAGGAAGAGGTACACCCGAAAATGTCTGTTGCAGTCACTGTGTAGGTTGATGCCGTGTTGACCGTGATGGTTTGGGTCGTTGCTCCGGTCGACCAGATATAGTTTGAATATCCGGTTCCTGCATCGAGCGTTGTTGAACCCCTGACGCAAATACTCCTGGATCCGCTTATATTTACCCTGTTATCGTTTACCACAGTGATAGTAAAACTGCATGTTTGAGGAGGATTTATTCCATCACAGGCTGTGTAGGTAACGGTTGTTGAACCCATCGGGAAATTTGATCCCGGATTATAATTGCTGGTAAAATTGACCGGGCTGAGACAATTATCCGGATCTGAAACTACTGGCAGCGTCCATGTTACAAACGCACTGCAATTACTGGCATTAACCGGAACAATCATATTCCCCGGGCAACCTGAAATGACCGGCGGGGCATTGGGCTCTTCCTTCAGCCTGATACCCCAGCCGGTTTTTGTTGTGGTGCCATTGCCATCTACCTGCAAAAAATAGGTGGCTCCCGGGATAAGGCAGACAGGAGCAATCCATGCTTTGTAAGGGGATGTTGATACAGTCGAGTCATCGTTGGCTGCGATAAGGGTGGCGCCTCCTCCAAAGAGGTCCTGGCATGTTTCTGCCCAGTAAAGGGCAAACTGGTTGTTCCACTGGTTTAATAGCGGATTATTCCCAATGGAGATCCTTCCCGATGGCGGGGCAACGAAGTGAAACCAGATGGTATTGCTCATGGTTTGTCCAGGGCACCATCCTGTTTGCGTGGTACATCCTGTTCCCGGCGGCACCGGCTCGCCCGCTTCTGTTGTTGCGCCATAGTTGGTATAAGGACCGTTTAATCCGATTGACAGGGGTAGGGATGAGCACACGTTATCGCCACCCACTGAAATCAGGGTAGTGACAGAGTTTGTAGCGGCTGTACAACCGTTTGGCCCGGTAACAAGGCACCTTACAAAGTAGATTCTGGCAACAATCATGGGCAGGATCACCATTTCTGTTGTCGCCCCAACAATATCAGAATATCCTGACAGGCAACCGGAGGTAGAAATTTGCCATTGAAAAGTTGCTCCGGAAACGAACCCGGCAACTGTGTAAGACAAATTGTCATAGGTGTATCCGGTGGAAGGGCCTGAAGCGATGCCACCTGGAGAAGCACTCACGGTAATCCCCTGGCTCATGGTACATGCGCTGCCGCATTCATCGGTAACGGTAACTGAAAAATCATGGAATCCGCCGGCAAGGTTGGCCGTCACATTCCGGGCATCGGGATAAACTCCGCCTGCCCCATCGCTCCAGGCGTAATGCAACGATACTCCGCCACCGGATGTATTTGCCGTGACCATAAAATCAACGCCATCACAGGCAGGTGAACTGGTGATGCTTACGCCTGTTACAGGAGTGGCAATCGGAACAAGTACACTTCCGGTTGCCGTGCACCCGGCATAGGAAGTGGCTATGACTGTATAGGTTTGCGGAACCGTGATCCCGGTCGCTGTGGTTGGGTTGGCGGTTGTGCCTGTCAAGGTTCCAGACATTGGGATTTCACTCCAGGTATAGGTGAATGGATCGCTGCCCCCTTGAATGCTTACGGTGTAATCTTCAACCTGCCCATAGGTGGAGATACCGCAGGGAGTTGCGTTCGGACCATAACCATTGTCATATAACCTTACCCTCATCCGGGTATTCCCATTCAGGGCGGTAAATGGAACGATCACAGTGCCGCTCAACATGGCAGTAGTTGTTCCCGAACAGGATGGACAAAATGAACTTACCGCTGCCGAATACACCCTTTCATCCGGGTCGGTAAAAACACCGTCCTGGTTCATGTCGATCCAGACCAGCACACGGTCATCATTGGCATAGGCCAATGAAACGCTGACCGTCATCCAGTATGAAATGCCGGCGTCCAGGATGGTGCTGACGGAAGTGAAATTCTCGTATCCAGCAGTGGAACTGGATGGATTGTAAATGCTATTCAGGGTTACGTTAGCTATTTTCTCATATGATGTATTGGAGGCAGATGCAGTGCAATAAGAGGAATACGGTAGCGTTGCATATGCCTGCAGTGTTGTACTCCCATTGCTGCAAACGATGGATGGAGCAGCCGTTACACTGTACATTGTAACGGCGGCGCCAACAGTGACTGCAGCACTGGCTGAGTAGGTGCAACCATTGCTGCCGGTGCCGGTCACCGTATACACCGTGTTTATTGCCGGGGAGGCATGGACAACCGCACCAGATGTAACATCCAGGCCGCTTGACGGACTCCATGAATAGGTGCTGGCTCCGCTTGCCGTCAAAGTAATTGCCGGACCGGGAATGCAATAGGAGGCAGAGGCCGGAGTAACGGCCACATAGGGTAATTCATTGATTAAAACAGATTTTTCTGCTGTTGTGAAGGATAAGTTACTGGAAGAACAGGTGATGGTGCATATATAATAGGTCGGGACTGATAGATTTCCTGTTGCTTGTGTAGAGAAAGTTCCCAGGTTGGAATAGGGTCCGCCGGCCGTGGTTGAGTAGCCCCATTGATAGGTTATTCCGCGGCCTGCATAGGCTTGGCTTAGTGAAAGTGTTGTTCCTGAATAAGCGCAAACAACGGCAGGTCCGGATATGGTTGATGCTGCAGGCTGGCCTGCGCACCAGGGCAATGGCTGGCCTTCAAATTCATCGGCGCCGATATCCGGTGCTGTCCCTGTGCCAGTATATCCCGGGTTTCCCTGGCGCACATCACCATCAAAATCATCAGGGTAGCCTGCGATGTTTGTACCTCCACTTTCAATGGCAGTTAGAACCGATGGATCGATATGAAGGAATCCTGCATCCGAACCGGAGGTGCTGAGCCACAACGGGTTCTCGGTGGCTGAAAATGCATCAGCAGGGGAGACCCGCATTTGATAATTTAACAAGGTCTGGTCGGAATTTGTTCCATCATAAAATACCAGGTTGGTTGCAGAGGGGGTGCCGGCATAAAAGAGGTTATGGTCGGAGGTGGAGGCATAGTTTGCCAGCGCTGTCCCCGACCTCCGGAATGCCGCGCTAAGTCCGGTTCCTTTTGCCGTGGAGGTATTCACAATGATGTTGTTTCGCATATCCAGCGTTGATGTTGTTGGTGTGGCGCTGACAGTATGTTCGATGCCGGTGGTTCCGAAATTCGTTCCGGTTGAACTGAGGTTTAGGAAAATGGTGTTGTAATAAACTTTGTTCAGGGAGTTCAATGTCGTGGAGCTGATGTCAATACCCCTTACGGCATCGGGGCTGTTCACGCCGGTTAATGCATTCGTAAGACCGATCAGATTGTTATAAACATTGTTTTGAGCTCCGCCGAGAACCCGTATTCCCGCGACGAATGTGCCTGTTCCTGTGCAGGAAGAAGTGAGGTTGTATATCTTGTTTTTATAGATGCTGTTCATCCCCCCCGAAACGACAATACCGGTTACCTGGGCACTGCCGGAACCGGCACCGGTCGACATGCCGTATATTTTATTTCCGAAAATGTAATTCATGCTGGTTGCATCAGTGGATTCAATGTTGATAGCTGACATGTAGGGTCCACTGGATCCTCCCGCGCTGAAATTGATGTTGGTTATCGTGTTGTTCGAAACCACATGGCCACTTCCAGCAGAGAGGAGAATGGCATTTGACATGGCGGATACACCAGTTGATGTAAAGGAATAGGTGTTGTGGTCCAGGGTCCAGGGACCGGAGGGATCATATAGGTAACTACCGGTAATATAACTCGCACAGGTCACGTTACAGTTGTTATTTGAGAAGGTTCCATAAGCTTTGGCACTTGAAAAGAGGGTGACCCTTGAGTAAATATTCGGGGTATTTACAAAAATGGTGTTGTTGCTTATGTTTTTATAGGTCTGGGTGGCGCCAATCCCATCCTGTTCAAAAAACATGGTGTGGGTCGACCCGCCTGCGATGGGTCCGGTAAAAGTGATGTTGTTGTTTGTTACGTTGATCTGCGAAGATGAACCCGATGAAGAGGTTGCATAGGTAACATACGTGTTGCAGGGACCTGTCAGGTCCCAGTTGATGGTATTCCCATCAATGGTTAACATATTGCTGAATGTGTAATCGTGATGGATCCCATAGACATAGGTAGAAGTTCTGATTGTTGAACCGGTTGTAAGCAGTTGGTTATTGCTAATGATGCCTGTTCCGATGTTGCCGGATCCGGCCCAATGGGCACCGAGATAAACTACGTCGGCGGTGTAAGTTCCACCCGTGGAATTTTGTTTGATGGTAATAATGTTATCCTGGATCTTCTGAATGGAATTGGCTGCAGGTGGGGTCGTGGGGCCATTGTTGATTGCACACACCCATGATGAATTTGAACCGGCCGAGGTGGCCTGGCTGAGTGTGATTAAATTGCCATTCGCTTCCGAGGAAATACCATTCAGACTATTGATGATTCCCTGAACCCTGCCGGAAACACTGGTATTAACACTTTGAGTGATACTCATTGTATTATTATTACATGCGGTGGATCCTTCAGGTGAACCGACGCCAAAATTGATACAACTTGAATAGGGAGTACCGGTGGCGTAGGTGATAATATTGATCACATTGTTGCTGATCATGTTCGTGTAGTATACTCCATAGGGTGAAGTACTGTTATCTATCCGGATTCCCGTTACAGATGTCAGGATGTTGGTTGACGTTACTGAATTGTACTGGATGTTAATATTGACTCCATTCATATATTTGATTCCTGTAGGATAGTTGTTGAAACTTGCCCACCCGGCATCGGAATAGAGCGTACTTTCGAAAGTGACCATGTTTCCCGTCAGGCTGGAATTGCCTCCGATTTCAACACCCGAATCGATGATGGAGGGAGTATTGGGAGTGGAAATATACTGTATGCCAAAGGCCACATTTGATATATTGTTCCCATAAATTTTCATGCCGCTGTTCAGCCCGCCGTTTGAAACGGCCGGCGCGACCGTGGAATAATTGTTGTATGAATGTTGCGTTGTCGAATAAATTCCGATCGAATTCTGATAGGTGCTTCTAAGGGTGATCGTATTGTTCTGAATGGTATTGTTTTGCGCACCGTTGCTGGTAGAACCATAAAACACTGCGACCCCGAATTCGGTCATCGTGTTGTTGCCTACAGCCGTAACCATATTCCCTGCATTTTCCTGCATTGTAAAATTCCTGATGGTAATGTAATCGCCTCCCAGGATCCTGAAAATCGCATCGAGCCGGCTCCCGGCAGGTTGCGGGGAAAATGCCGTCACAATGCCGGTGTTCCCCTCGATGATGATGGGATTTGTTTTAGTGCCGGCTTTGGTGATCAGGTATCCGGAGGATGGCGCTGTTTCATTCCCTGTCAATGTGATGGTAACAGGGTCGGTAATGGTAGCACTGTTCAGCGCTGCAATGGCGGTGGCCAGGCTGGGATAGGTTGGAGAAAGCCCTGACCCGCTGTTTGTGGTAACCTGTGCTAACGTGGTTTGCGTAAACAGTGCAGCAGCTGAAAAGATCGTAATCAAAAAGAATAATTGCTTTTTCATGGCTTTTTTTTTATGATTTCATGTAAAACGATCCGGTGAAATATGAAGGGTCAAAATGTTCGCTGGCTGGCAGGCGATAAACGGATGTTGTAATCGCCATTATTGATGGAATTCCATGAAACAGGATGAAATATTTCATTTGATTGGTTATCTCAGCATTACATATAAAAAAGCCTGCATGACAATGTAAACTCCAAATATTTTAACCGGATCACATGAAAATGAATCTCCTTAAGTTATCTTTTGCATTTTGGCGCCTTAGCGGTGAATACCGGCTCCTGATACAGCCTCGATATATCTTTCCATGGATACCGGAACAAAAATATTGACCGGTCTGCCTATTTCAAAATTGATTTTTCCTGACGATCTTCAGGTTAATTGCAAAAATTACTAAAGAATCCCCCTTAAGCCGATTTTAACCTGAATTTTACTAAGGGGCATAGATGGGATCAATCAGCTTGTTTGCACCTGAACCCCATTACAATTTTTATGAACCTGTGAAGCAACCACAAGGCTCAGCTATTTTAAAATAAACAGTGTGAATTGATTTTTCCTGCCGGGATAAGGGAAAGCAACGGTTTTATCAGCCAGGAAAGAAGTTCAGGTATTCATTTTCGGATTAAGAAAGGAACATAGCAGGAACTTTTACATTGGTATGTAACTTTTTCTTCACCGCCAAGACGCCAGGGTGCTAATTATTGAAATTCAATAATTATTTTTCTCGTCTTCGCGCTTTTGCTGTGAAAAAAGTTGGATTAATGCCTATTTCCTTGACAACCAAAGATCAGCAAGTGCAATGGCCGTAATAGCCTCAAGGATAGGAGGGATCCGGAGGGCAATGCAAAGGTCGTGACGTCCTTCAACCTTAAGTTCTTCAACCTGGTTTGTTTCGAAATTGAAGGTCTTTTGAACTGCAGGGGTACTCGATGTGGGTTTCACCGCAATTCGGAAAACAATATCATTCCCGTTGGAAATCCCTCCGTTGATCCCGCCGGCATGGTTGGTCGCCGTGGTGCCATCGGCAGCAATGATCGCATCATTGTGTGTTGATCCGGTCATTTTTGCCGCACTGAAACCGCTTCCGAATTCAATGGCTTTGACTGCCGGGATTGAAAAGGCCAGGTGGCTGATGACTGATTCAATGGAGTTGAAGAATGGTTCACCAATACCAATGGGAAGATGGGTGGCACAACATTCCACAATACCCCCGATTGAATCGTTGTTTGCCTTGGCCCGTGCGATTGCTGCATCAATTTCCTTTTCTCCCCCGGCTTCGATAACCCTTGCAGTGATCGCAACAGGCTGAATGATCCGTTTGGCGATAACTCCGGCGGCTACCAGCCCAAGTGTCAGCCTGCCTGAAAAATGCCCGCCGCCCTGGTTGTCATTGTTACCATTCCATTTTTTTTGCGCCACAAAATCGGCATGTCCCGGCCGGGGTATGGTTATAAAACGGGAATAGTCGGAGGAATTGGTATCGGAATTTTGAAATAACAGTGCAATCGGGGCACCGGTGGTTTTATCGTTGCAGATTCCGCTCAGGATGGCAACCTGATCTTTTTCTGCACGGGCGGTAGTCCCGGGCGCACCGGAGCGGCGACGGGCCAGGTCGGCCTCAAAATCAGTGGTGGTGATCATGATTCCGGCAGGACAACCGTCAATGATCATACCGATACCGTTGCCGTGCGATTCGCCAAAAATTGATAACCTGAATTGCATTCCAAACTGGTTCATCTGTTTATTATTAGGGTTTTAAATCCTTTGGATTCAAAAAATAATTTGTATAAAATTCTTTACCGATCATCGTTGCAATTTGCGCTTGGCCCAGGTTTTCCGTGCAAAGACTGCAACTGGCCACTTCACGGTAATAGGCTTCCCGCTCCCGGTAAAGATCCATCGCCTTCTGAACAGGTTCTGACCTGTTTATCAGGGGCCGGCCTGTGCCTGAAATCCTTGACAGGGAGGTCTCCACCGAATTGTACAGCCAGCAGGTTACGGCATTTCTTTTCAGCAGGGTCCTGTTTGATTCCCTTACTATAATTCCTCCGCCACATGAAACAACCTGGAACTCACCCGTTAAAATTTCTTTCAAAATTTCCTCCTCCAAATTACGAAAAAATGTTTCTCCATGCCGGCTGAATATGGTTGGGATATCCATGGAAACTTTTTTTGCGATGCATTCGTCGATGTCTATAAAAGCGAGTTCGTATTTATCAGCCAGCAGCCTGCCAACGGTTGTTTTTCCTGTTCCCATAAAGCCGACAAGTGCCACATTGTTTTTAAAGCGAACCATCTGTTCCGGATTCCCGGATTTGATCATTGGCTGTTGTTCAGATGATTTCATGGAAAAAAAAACGATTTTACAATTTCATATTTAATAGTAACGCCGACAATTCGGCAAAGGTCATTTGAATGATTTCTGCCGTGCCTAACCGTTTAAGAATAATATAATCAATGAATTGCTGATTTCGTTTTTTGTCGGCGCGCAGCGATTCTATTATTCCGGGAAAAAGTTGCCTGCCGATCGAAACAGGAAGATACAACTTAAGCAGCAGCGAACAAACACGATCGGTTTCGGCAATGGAAATATCACCTTTAACCTGGGAAATTTTCATCGCAGCAACCATTCCCATGCTGACGCCTTCCCCATGGTTATGGTCAGAACTTATTCTTTCGATTGCATGCCCGATGGTATGCCCGAAGTTAAGTATTTTGCGGAGGCCCTGTTCACGGGCATCCATATTGACAATGTTCGCCTTGATCGAAGCACATTTAAAAATCAGTTTTGCCAGTTCATCTGTATCGACCTTCAGGTATTGATTGATATTCAGATCGAAATCATCTAGAATCGATTTGTCGCTGATCAGCCCGTACTTGATGATCTCCGCAAACCCGGCATTCAGTTCACGCAATGGGAGCGTGGATAGAAAACGAACATCCGCCAGTACGAATTCAGGCTGGTTGATGGTTCCGATCATGTTCTTGAACCGGTGAAAATTCACGCCGTTTTTACCGCCTATCGACGCATCGGCCTGGGCCATCAGGGTGGTTGGGATAAATCCAAATCGCAATCCACGCATGTATGTTGAGGCGATAAATCCCGCCATGTCGCACACAATGCCACCTCCCACACCAAGAATAAAAGTGTGCCGATCTGCTTCAAGTTCAATGAGCTGGCCATAAATGCCCGCAACGGTATCCAATGTTTTTTCGGGTTCGCCCGACCGGATGGAAATCAGTTTGAATTGGCTGAACAGGTTTCCGTACAGCCTGTTTACGTTTTCATCGATCAAAACAATGATGTTCGATGATGGGAGCAAAGAACCCAGTCTCTCCAGGGATTTTTCGACAAAAATATTGGAAATCTGATCGTTGTGTTTAATTTCTATCGCATCCATCCTGTTATCTTTGATTATTCATGATGGTATTCTGGTTGTTGATCGATTCGATATGGATTGCATTGAATACAATATCAATAAATTCCTTGCTCAAACTGAACTGAGCTGCTTTTTGCTCGGCTTTGCTGATGATCTCTTCCCACCGGTTTTTTTGCAGGATGGTGATGTTGTTCTCTTTTTTATATTTTCCGATTTCCTTGGCAATGGCCATTCGCTGACCGAGCAATTCTATGAGATTCTCATCATAACGATCGACTTTTGCCCTGAGTTCTTCCAGGATATGAATGAAATTGACATCGGTCGAGTTACGGTCACGGTGGATCAGCTTTGAAAGCAGTTCGATAAGTTGCACCGGGGTAATTTGTTGTTTGGCGTCGCTTAAGGCCATATCCGGCGCCGGGTGCACCTCGATCATCAGTCCATCGTAATCGAGGTCCAGGGCTTTTTGAGCAACCTCCAACAGGTATTCGCGGGTCCCTGAGATATGGCTTGGGTCGCAGATCATCGGCACATTTGGTAAACGGCGTTTCATTTCAATTGGAAGCTGCCACAATGGTTGATTTTTATAACGAAGTTTTTCATAGCTGGTAAAGCCCCGATGGATCAATCCAATATGCTCAATACCAACCTTTTGAATCCGTTCATAGGCGCCATGCCACAGTTCAACATCAGGATTCACCGGGTTTTTAATGAACACGGTCACATCGACTCCCGATAATGCTTCGGCAATTTCCTGCATCGAAAACGGATTTCCTGTTGTTCGCGCACCAATCCACATAATGTCAACCCCATACTTCAGGGCTTCGTACACATGTTTCTCGGTGGCCACCTCTGTTGCGGTTTTCAATCCGGTTTCCTGCTTCACCTGTTTGAGCCATTTCAACCCTTCGCTTCCAACGCCTTCGTATGATCCCGGACGGGTACGGGGTTTCCAGATGCCGGCCCTGAAGGCATTCACTTTCCCGGTTTTGGCCAAATCCCTGGCACAAACCATCACCTGCTCTTCCGATTCGGCACTGCAAGGACCGGCGATGATAAATGATTTTTCAACTTTAATTCCACCCGAAGATTTTGGTGATATATATGGATTTTTCATTGGCTTATTTGTTTAAGATTTCCCTGATTCTGTTTGATTTTTTGATCACTCCATGCATTTCCGCAACCCGGTGCTCTTTTATGAATATTTTTAATTCCTGCAGTTTGTCGATGTAATTGTTTAATGCGGTCAGTACATTGTTATTATTCTGCATGAAAATCGGGGTCCAGGTATCTGCGGAACTTTTTGCAAGTCTTACCGTCGATTCAAATCCTCCGCTGGCCAGGTTGAAAATGTTCTTTTCATCTTTCTCAATATCCATGACCGTCAGGGCAAGTGCAAAGGAACTGATATGGGAAATGTGTGAAACATAAGCCACATGCACATCATGACTGGTTGCGGACATTTCAACAACATTCATATTTAAAACGGCATACATTTTCCTGACAATGCCGATGGCTTCTTCATTGCTGTCTTCAATATTGCAGAGGATGGTTGTTTTCTTCTCAAAGAGGCCGGAAAGTGATGCTGCCGGCCCAGAGAATTCAGTTCCCGCCATCGGGTGGCCGGCTACAAAGTTTTTCCGGTTTTTATGCAATTTTACCCGTTCTACAATCCGTTCCTTGGTAGAACCCATGTCAGTTACGGTTTGCGTCGTGACCCTGTCGAGTATTTTAGGCAGAATTGAGATTGTCGCATCAACAGGCGTGGTAATAATGATGAGATCTGCGTTATCTATGCCTTCGGCGGTCCCGACAATTTCATCGACAATCTTCATTTTCAGGGCAATCCCTGCATTTTCAGGATTTGTTTCAACACCATAGATATAATCTGCGAATTTTCGTTCTTTTAAATCCCTGGCTACCGATCCGCCGATTAAACCCAATCCAAATATTGTTATTTTCATCTGTTTTTTTTCGTTTTAGGGCCTGATTAACCTTCATCTGCTGATCAGCAAAATCCGTTGCTTCGCTTCCAATAACAGCGATTCATTTGCGCATAGTGATATTCTGATATACCCGTCCCCCTGGGTGCCAAAAATGAACCCGGGAGTGAGGAACACCCGTGCATCCTTCAAAACCAGATCCGATAATTCCATGCCATTTCCGAATCGCCCGGGAACCCGTGCCCAAACGAACATGCCAGTTTGATCCGGTTCATATTCACAATCAAGAATATCGAGGATTTCATATACCATCTCCCTGCGGTGAGCATAGGTTAAATTGATCTCTGTGTACCATTGCGGAGGATTCCCCAATGATTCAACTGCAGCCAATTGCAGCGGCAGGAACATTCCTGAATCCATATTGCTCTTGACTTTTAAAATCGCATCGATCAACGCTGCATCTCCGGCAACCATGCCAATTCTCCAGCCCGCCATGTGCTGTGACTTGCTCAGTGAATTGAGTTCCAGGGCTGTTTCTCTGGCCCCTTCGGTTTCAAGGATACTCAGCTGCCGGTCATTTAATATAAAGCTGTACGGATTGTCGTTGCAGATCAGGATGTTGTTCCTTAAGCCAAAATCAACCAGGTTTTGAAACAATTCACGTGTTGCCCTGGCGCCGGTTGGCATGTTGGGATAATTGACCCACATCAATTTGACATTCTCCAGGTTTTCCTTTTCCAGTGCAACCAGATCGGGCATCCAATGGGTTCGTTTGTCCAGAGGATAAGGCCTGATCACGGCACCGACCAGCTTTGAAACGGATTGATAGGTCGGGTATCCGGGGTTTGGGATCAATACTTCGTCCCCTTCGTTTACAAATGCCAGAGAAATATGCATGATGCCTTCCTTTGATCCCAGCAAAGGCAAAATTTCATTTGAGGGATTCAGCGTTACATTAAAATATTTTTTGTACCAGGCTGAAAAAGCATTTCGCAATTCCGGTATGCCCTTATAACTCTGGTATCCATGATTTTTAGGATTTCCGGCTGATTCAATAAGTTTTTCAATTGTGTTTTGTGAGGGCGACAAATCAGGGCTGCCAATCCCAAGATTGATCACATTCAGGCCCTGCTGGTTCATCGTTGCAATTTCGGCGAGCTTGGTTGAAAAATAATATTCCTGGACGGAATCGGTTCTGTTTGCCGGTTTTATTTTCATTTAGTTTTCATCTTTGCTGCTGAATATCTCTTTTGCTTTGTCATACGCATGATATTCCCCAAGGATCTCCATGTCGCTTGTCAATGGCTCAATGGCAATGAGGGCCTGCGTATATCTTTTATAGTTGTTAAAAACCAGGTCAATATGAAATAAATACTCCCATTCCCTGCCAATGATCGGCATCGATTGAATTTTTGTCAAATTCATGTTGTAAAATGCGAGGACAGACAGTACGTTTGAAAGGCTGCCGGATTCATGGGTCAATGAAAAGCAGATCGATGATTTATCAATATGAACAGGAACAACGGATGATTGATTCGCAGGTTTTTCTTCAACAATTAAAAATCTGGTATAATTCCTGGTATTGGTTTCTATGCGCTCAGCGATGATATCAAGACCATAAATGGATGCAGCCAGTTTACTTGCGATGGCGCCTCTGCCGGTTATTCCTTCAACTTTGATTTTTTTTGCACTCAGGGCGGTATCAATGGATTCAATTATTTTTATGTCTGGATACCGGGCAAAGAATTCCTCGCATTGCTGAATGGCCATCGGATGGGAATAGATCTCTGTTAAATTTTCAAGCTTCTGACCAGGAAGAGCCATTAAATTTTGCTGGATTGGAATAAACATTTCGCCTGAAATATTCAATTTTGATTCCTGAATAATTTTATAGTTTGGCAATATGCTTCCCACAATTGAATTTTCAATGGCGATGATACCAAATTCAGATATTCCGTTTTTTACTGAATTAACAACTTCTTTGAATGTGTCACATTCTGTAATTTCTATTTCTTTGCTGTTAAAATAAGCCCGTGCTGCTATTTCGTGGAATGCGCCTGAAATACCCTGGATAGCAACTTTTATTAATTTCAAATTATTCATTGATCCGAAATGTATTAAAAAAAAATCCCGACTTCAGGTGTCGGGATTTAAAATTTTGTCATGCAATTTTTATCTATCCAAACACATTGTTTTATGGTAGTAATAATAGAAATTAAAACTAAAAGCGAAGGTCGGGAAATATAAATCCATGATCTGTCCTGTAATTTTTTAAATGTACACCTGTTTTAACGGTCTTGTTTTCAATGAAGCTGCAAATATAGTTAAAAATCATTACCGGCTGAAAAAATTCCGGTTTGGATAGAATTGTTGATCAGGGCTTGTTTTTCTGTTCTTTTTCCAACTTGCTTAACCGTTCGGCCAGTTCAGGCAGGTTGCGGAACCATGCGATGGATTTCCTGAATTTGGTGGCTTCCATTGCGGGCGATCCAAGGAAGAACATACCTGACTTTACGAGGCTTTTTGTCACACCGGTAGCACCTCCCATGGAGGTATTGTCAGCAATAGTGAGATGCGGGGCAATGGCCACATGTCCGCTGATAAAGCAATTTCTTCCGATTTTGCACGATCCGGCAATCCCTGTCGCAGCGGCAATACATGTATTTTCGCCGATTTCGCAATTATGGGCGATGTGAACAAGGTTGTCAAGTTTAACTCCCCGGCGGATGATGGTCGACCCAAAGGTGGCCCGGTCGATGGTGCAGTTGGCACCGGTTTCCACATCATCTTCGAGGATTACATTGCCGATCTGGGGTACCTTCACATTCCTGCCATCCTGCTGGTTGAACCTGAAGCCATCGCTCCCGATAACCGTTCCGGCATGAAGAATGCAATTCTTTCCGATGACATTATCCGAATAAATTTTAACCCCCGCAAAAAGCATGGTGTCATCGCCAACAGTTGAATTTTCACCAACAACCACATGAGGAAAGATCTTTACATTATTCCCGATAACACAACGGTCGCCAATAACGGCATACTCGCCGATATAGACATTTTCGCCAACAGTCGCGGAAGAAGAGACTGAACTTAGTGCCGACACCCCTTTTTTATCATATTTAATCTGGTTGTATGCTTCAAGCAGTTTGGCAAATGCAACATCGGCGCTCCCCACACGGATCAGGGTTGAGCTTATGGCATGTTCGGGTGTAAAGGAATTGTTTACAATGACGATGGAGGCCTTTGTTGAATAGATAAACGGGGTATAGAGCGGATTTGACAGGAATGTAATTGAACCGGGTTCACCTTCATCAATTTTAGACAAACTTGTAATGATTGCTTCGGGGTCGCCTTCAATGGTTCCGCCAACCATGCCCGCAATTTGTGCTGCTGTGAATTTCATCATATCAAATGGTTAAGTTTTCAAAGGTTAAGTGACTATTGCTCCCCCATCCCCCGGCCCCCACAAAGGACGGGGAAAAGTCCCTCCCTTTGCGGGAAGGGATTGAGGGTGGTATACATTGAATTTAATGCAGGGCCTGCATATATTCAATTTTATTTTGACAGTTTATTCCTGTAAAGATTGCAATTCTCCGCTTCATAAACATGAATAAAATCCTCTGTCAGGCATTTATGGAGTGTAGCGAAAAACCAATCTTTCTTCGGGTCAAATTGTCCGATAACAAATACGTAATCCAGCCTGAGCGATGGATTCCCTTTAACTAATTCAAAATTGATATATTTTTCAGGGGTTACCGGATTGCCCAGGTAATAGTTCGGTTTTGATTTTTCATTCCATTTCACCGGGAAATACCCCGACTGGCACTCATAATTATACACCATGACAATCGGCTTATCCACGGCAATGTAATCAACAAAATGGCCTGTAAACCAATTGTCCATGCAATAAATCGGAAGAACGAGGCTGTTGGGCGCCACATGATCAGCCGCCTTGTTGCATGCTACGGCCAATTTCGCCAGGTTTTTAATGGTAGAGGAATAATTATGAAGGAGCATGGTGTTCGCGTAGAGCGTGACCGTTGCCGCCAATAAGCCAAAATACCAGGGGATGCGAAAGGTTGAAATCCACAGGATGGCCAGGAGAAAAATAACGAACCCGATCCTGAGGTTCGTATAACTGGCGGTTCCATAGGCATCCGGCAGTTTGAAATACAATGCCAGCAGTACAGCCATGGAAGCCAGCAGCCACCAGAAGTTTAACCGGGGAAGGAGTTGATCTTTTCCCTCCGGGCCTGCTGCAAACCGTTTACTTATTTTCAGGATCAGCCTGGCAAGAAATGCAAGGCCCCCGAACCCAATCAGCGCAACGAACAGGTAGAACAGAATGACCGTATGGCGTCCTTCAACGCTGGCATTGAAGGAAATGAGGGGCCGGATGGTTACCAGGAAGTTGATCAGTTCGCCGCGGCCTTTAAACAGGATATCCCTTGTTCCGGGGCGGGAGTAAAAAAAATAGGCGAACAGAATTAAAGGAATCATGGCAGCAACCGTGACAACAAGCGCTTTTTTCAGGAAATTCCATAAAATGATTTTATTCCTGTTGCTTTTGCAGATCAGGCCTGCGATCGTTCCCGTAAGGATGTGCATGGCAATTGCAATCAGCAGGATGCCAAAAATAACGATGTGTGAAAAATAGGTTATGGCAACAAGGAAAGTCAATGTTGAGATTTGTTTGACGCTCCATGGGCGGTTTTCATGACGTAACCAGTAATTAAGGGTGATCAGGAACAGGAGAATTGCCATGCAGAAATTGAAGAACCCGAAGAAAAAAAACATGGAGTGGGTAAAGGGAAATACCATGAAACTGAACAGGGTGTTTTTTGGTGAAATTGTTTGCAACAGGATACGGAAAGCAAAGGGTGTTCCGATCAACAGAATGATCAGCAGTATTTTCTCGGCAAGGAAAGCAGGCATCACGACCGTGAACAGGGAGATCAGGAGATGAGCGGTCCAGTTGGGTACCGGTTCGGGGTTGATGATGAAAAATTGATGAAAAAGGCTGTTGTTATGAACTAAAAGCTGGTTAATGATATTGGAATTTGCAAGATGCGATGCCCCATCCATGCTTGGAAAGAATCTTGTTGCCACAAAAGGCAACAGGTTCATCAGTGCGAAAATGGTAAAAATCAACAGTTCAGCACGCTGCCATTTTTTTTGATTTTCCATGACCTATTGTTCGGTTTGGAACATCAAAAAATCGCGGATCAGTGGGATCTCCATGGCAGGGATGCCATTTTTCACGAGGAATTGCGAATCCTCATCAAATGCTTCCATGAGTTCGGGTTGGCCTGGCGAGCTTTGCAGCAGCGATTGCCTGTACAGATGCAATGCCTCCTGCCGCTGTCCAAGGCATAACTTCACATGAGCTGCATTCATGAGGTCGTAAGCGGACGGATTTGAACTCAGGCTCATGATCTGGGCATATAATTCGACAGCCTGATCCGGTTTCCCAAGAACAAACTGACAGTAGGCAATGGGCCGCAGCACTTTGAGGTTGTCGGGGGCAAAAAACCTGAGTTTTGCATACTGGTGCAAGGCTTGTTCATAATCTTTGAGGTACAGGTAGCACTGTCCGACCTGTATTTGCAGGGAGATTTCTTCGGGTTGGAGCGCTGATGCCTCTTTAAAGTAAATCAATGCCTGCAGGAAGTCCTTCAGCTTCAGGCAACACCATCCAAGTTTTTTAAGGATCCACTGGCGGTCGGCATCATAAAGTTCTGCTTTTTTGTAGTATTCAACAGCCTTTTTAAACCGGCCGGTTTTTTGAAAACAGTAGCCTATTTTCTCGAAATATTCATGGCTGGGTCCGTTTGTCTCCATGATGCCTTCAAAGGAATCAATTGCATCATAATAGTGTTCATTGTCAATATGAAAGGATGCGATTTTTTCAGTAAACACATTGCGTGCAAAGCAGGTTTTATAGAAGTACAGGTGGCCGATCCGGATCCTGAGCTGGAAAATATCCTCGAATTCATGCCTGGAAGGGAAAAGTTTGAAAAAACGATAAAGATCCTGGATATACTGGATAAAAATGGAATTATTGAGCAGCGATTGATCAAGCAATTGTTCTTCAGAAGCCATCTCTTTCATTTGCGCGAATTCGGCTTCAAAATTTGTCACGATCATCGTTCTTTGCTGATCGGGGATTGCCCTGAAATTAATTGCAAACGAGTATTTATCAGAGTTGCATATGTAAAATGCCTTTTCAAGACTTTCGAGCAGGCGGGTATTGATATCTTCTTTTTCGGAGAAACTGTTTTTTATTTCAGGGTGGTCTCGATGAAAAGGGACAAACCAGTTGCTCATGCCGTTAAAAAAATCGAATCTTTTTAACATCTGGAAGGTGCTCATAAACACATCTCCTCCTTCCATCTGCATTTTGGAAAATTTTTCAATTTTCTCAAACAACCCGGGTACTTCCTCGATCATGTCCTTCCAGCCCGGGTTTTTCCCTTCAAGTTCTTCATCGTCTGCAAGATCATTCAGCTGGAGTTTGTCTTCGATTTTAGGCATCATTTTTTTCATCTCGGGCAGAACCTCCTCTTCAAATTCACGGGTAATTTTATCCGTTTCCCTTGCCATGAGCAACTGCATCAGGATCAGCTCGATTTCGGCAGTGATCGTCTCCTCATCCGACAGGTTCTTCAGCCTCAGCATCAGTTCAGGATAAAAATGCAGCCGCTGGTCGTATACCAGCAAACCGAGGATCAGCCCGGTGAGGGCGCGCTGGCATACCTGGTTTTCTCGTTCTTCAACAAATTCGAGTAGCAGGAGCATCTTATGTTGATCAAAATGATTCAGTACGCTCAGCGTTAATGCGCTGACAACCAGGCATTTTTCATGCCATTGAACCAGTTCCGACCGGTTGATCTGACGGATCAGTTTGATATGTTCGTTGGTCAATTTACCGGTGAGCCAGATCAGTTTGAATATCTGGTCTGTCTGTTTTAAAGGCAACAGGTCAGTTTCATCGATCAGCTTGTTCACTTCACGATGAAAAAACATCTCCTCGATCTTACCTGCGATATTTTGCGGATCATCGCCGAATTCATTCAGCAAGGTACTTTTTTCAAATCGTTTTCCAGGAAGTTCGGGATCAAGGAGCCCTTGCCTGACATCATCGGCCATACTCAGCATGGCGGAACAAAGCCCGTATAGTATATCCTGTTGTTGCGGATCATGGTAACCCTCAAAGGCATAGCGGAGAAGGGTTTTATAATTTTCAGAAAAGGTTTCCAGCTGGTAATAATAATCCGATTTTGTATACGACCGTGATAATGTTTCAAGTTCATCCAGCGCATTTTTCAGCTGTTGGGTGCAAATCAAATCGCACACCTTTTGATACCGTTTTTCAATTTCCTTGCGGTTCATAAGCAACTTTTTTCAGCAACTGCAAAATTAATACTTAAAAACGGACTCCGGTCGTAATTATAATAGACTGCATGACATCACTGGTATTGCTGTAAAATTCAAGACTGCCGGGATAACTTTCCATATTCCGGTATGCCAGGCGAAGAAATCCGATTTTAACAGGCTTGTATTCAAAGCTCAATCCAAACCCGTTGGTTCTGAGGCCCCGGTTTGTCAGGGCATTAACTCCTGTCAGGAATCCATCCGGGTCGTTGAGGAACTCATATCGTCCGGATACGGAGAAATGTTGATTAAAGGTATAACTGGCCTGTATAAACCCCGAAAACATGGAGGCAGTTTCATTTGTATCCGGTGCCATTTGCGAATTTGACTGGGCTCCAAAATCAAGCTGACCAACCAGTTCGAAATTTCTAACCGGATCGTAGGTCACGATCAGGTTGTTATATAATATATTGTTTTTCCTTTGTGCATTTTTCAATGCCTGGTTCCCAAAGAAGTTGTTGTAGGTGATCGACAGATTATTCAAGGGGGTATAAGTGAAAAACATGATCCCTGCTTTATGGGTATTCTGCGCATAGGCAATGGAAAACGGATCACCGACCATGATTCCTCCGCTGAATTTTTCAGAAAATTTATAGGAAAGTTTAGCACCAAGTACACTCCCGGGTTCAAAATACCCGCCAACGGTAACAAAACTGATCTGGTTGAGCACGCACCAGGATGATTCATATCCTACCGGGTTGAAAATGTAGCCGAAATCAATCCAGAGATTCTTCACAATCCTGAATCCAAAATTGGCCTGTCGGATCGTATTGATCCACTGATAATTTGCTGATGCCAGCAAGTTGGGTGCGTCACCATATTGAAGTGAAAATTTTCCCCTGACTTTCTCTGCATTGTAATAAATTTCCAGGGCAGCCACATTCAGTCTTGTCTGTTGTGCCACCGGGCAATTGCTGGAGAAGGGAACAATGCTGGAGGTATCCTTGCTGTCATTTAATGTAAAATTCTCATAGGCATCAATATAAAAATCGAAAGTGAAGTGTTTAAAAGTGTTTAATATCTTGCTTCTCATTTCATCTGTCAGGCTGTCGGCAATATTCTGTGCAGAAATATGGGAAATGCTGAGGATTACGGTTAAAAAGAAAACAGTGACCGCTATAAAACTTTTCATGGCTTTACTATTACAGGGACGTTTTTTTTTGAAGATAAAGATATTGAAAAAAATATCCGGTGCGGCAACATAAATTTTATTTTCCGACATCCCTGAAATGCGATTGTAAAAATATCCAGACACGATGAATTCCTGTAAATTTTATTCATGAATTTAAGAGGATGTTTAAAATTCCCATCCTCTCCCCTTGGAGGGGAGGGATAACGTCCTTGAATGCAGAATTCTAATAAATTATACCAGGCTCTAAATTATCTTAGATTTTAAATGCTTTTTTATGGGATTTTCATGCAACGATCTTCCTTAGCCGGGCGTCCTGAACGGCAGGAGGTCTGGATCTGCTGTTGCAGTTGGTATGGTTTTAGTTGAGGGTGGTCCCGGGCCTTGATCAAAGAGGGGAGGGTTATTTATTGGTCATTTTTATACGGGATTATTTTCGGCGGCGAACTTTCCGGTCATTGAATTGTGTCGCCTGAAAATATTTTTGTATTTTTATCGGACAACAGTGTTTTTATATTAATTTTATCTTTCAGGGTTCAAGCTCTATATTGTTAACTGTAAAAAAATATACTATTATGAAAAACAAAGTTTTACATGGAGTTTTTGTAGCATGCCTCATGACATTCATAATTTCCTGCTGCCCCAAAAAAGAAGAACCCGCTGCAGTAGTGGTTGACAAAGAACAAATTAAAAAAGAAATCCAGGCCAAGGAAAATGAATTTGCTGAAACCTATAATGCCCGGGAGGTGAAAAATATAGGCTATTATGCTGAAGATGCGACCACTTTTCGTCAAAACAAACCACCCTTGGTTGGCAAAGAAGCAATTGTGGAATTTTTAAAAAGTGATGTCTCCGACTTTTCAAAATCCAATAAAATTTCATTTACAACCAATGAAATTTATGTGTCTGATGACGGGAACCAGGTGGTTGAAATTGGCTACTATAAAGTACTTGACGCTGCCAACACCGCCGTGAATACAGGAAACTATATGAGCCTGTTTGTAAAGAGAGATGGTAAATATGTCTGTCTGAGGGATATGAGTGTTTCTGATGTTCCAAATGAATAAAACAGGATAAGGAAATTTTATCGTCTTCTGCCGCCTCCACCGCGACTGCCGCCGCCTCGACTATAACTGCCCCCGCTTCTGGAACCACCACCGCCACTGTAACCACCCCCGCTTCTGGAACCACCACCGCCATTGTAACCACCGCCACCCCTGGAACCACCGCCACCACCTGAACGGGAGGATTCCATCGAGCCTGTTGACGCTGGTCGTGCCGATGCCGAAGTTCCACCAGACTGCCGGGTTGAAGCTGAAGCGCCGCCTGACGGGCGCGTTGAATGTGAAGCTCCCCCTGATGGACGTGTCGAGGCAGAAGCACCGCCTGCCGGACGTGTCGAAGGGGAGGCCCCGCCTGCCGGACGTGTCGAAGGGGAGGCCCCGCCTGCCGGACGTGTTGAGGCGGAAGCGCCGCCTGCCGGTCGTGTTGATGCATTGTTGCGGTTATAGTTTCCGTTGGCATTGTTGCGGTTCACCGTAGTGGATGTATTTCTGGAATGATTGTAATTATTATAAATGTTTGTATTATGAATGACTGTTGTATTACCATGATAACCATATACCCCTCCATGGTAATAAGCAGCATGCATCCCCCAATACATGCCAACCGCCATTACCGAAAATGCTGCAAAATAAGGCGGATAATAACCGTAATAATAAGGCGGAATATAAGGCACATAGGCAGGTGAATACACATATTGTACAATTGGTGCAGACTCAACAATCACAGTGGTTGTTGATGCCGGTACATTTACCGTAACGGGGTCTGCGCCGGTATATCCTGGATTAGCAGTAACCGAAGGAGTTGCAGTCCCTTTAGGTTCAACAATATAATCCTTGCCATACAAAGCTTTATCTCCCACAATTTGTATGGTGACTTTTTTGTTTTTATCCTTTGATACCAAAATGACGGCAACATCCTGTTTTTCACTTTTACTGACATCAACCTGGAGGATAAATGTGAAATCCTCTCCTTTTTTCTTCGTCTCCACCTTGATAAAATCGACTTTCCCATCTAAATTCAAATCCAGGTTATTGATGCCCGTTTTTTCTTCATTTAACGATTTTTCAAAGTCTTCAATGGTCTTTGACTTTTGAAAAAGATCCAATACGGCATAAAGGTTCAGGTTGTCACCCGGCAAGCCAAGTAAAGTCGAATCCTTCACCGCCGGATTCTCTGTTTGAGAAAAAACAGGAAAGCTAAGTAAACTCATCGTCAGTATGAAAACTGATAAAAAACTGTTTTTCATGATAAGATGATTAAGATAATAAATGAATTCACGCATAAATTTACAAAATAATTTCAATGATGCGTACAGAAAATGCATAACGTTCCATGATTTTCTTTATTCACCGCACTTGCGGCGTTTTTAAGGTACGACGATTTCTTCGTAAGGATTACAGATTTTATAACAAGAAGTCTCTCGCACAGATTCGTTAATAGTCCATCAAGATCATAAGCACATAAGACTTTTGCATTCCATATTCCGGAATAAATGAAAATTGAACTATTTTTACCCGGGAGGAAACAGTATGGAACAAAACCCTGTTAAAACAACCCGTTATGTTGAAAAAAGTATTATTAATACTGCTGCTGATCCCAGTCTTTCAATTTAAAGGCCGTGCCTGGATTTATCCTGAACATCGGGATATTATGTTACTTGCCATTCAAAAACTGGATTCGGTTCACCGTGCAGCACTTGACCGCATCTATGCCTGGGCCAGAACCGGCAATGAATCAAGGCTTAATACATCAGTTATTGATCCTGATCAAACGGTAAATGTGAAGTATCTTGATTATGCAGCATGGCCAGGTATTGCAGGAGATCATTCCACTTCCGCAAACAACATGATATTCAACATCCTTCACACCGATTGGATCCTGGAAGTTGCAAACATAACCGCCAACCTTAAAACGGGGATCGCAAAATCAAAGAACAGGAGTGATGTTGAAATGTACCTCAGGGATTCAGATATCAAACTTATGCGGGCCGATCCCGAATATGTGACACGTGCCGGGGCGAACAATGTTCATTTCATGCTGGCAAGGCCAGATGTCAAAACGTCTGTAATTCCCTATATGCTGCATTGCATAAAAGAAGACAGCAGTGAAGTCAACCTGGTTGGTACCTACTGGTGGTATCATACAAGTGCCATGTTTAAGGCCCAGCAACTCATGCAGGCAGGTTTAACAGCAGAACAGCGGTCATCACTTGCCCTGTCTGCACTGGCAGATGAAGCGTTTGCCATACATTTTCTTGAAGACGGGTTTGCATCAGGTCATGTGGCAGGTGTGTGGGGTAACGCATCCTTGCGCAAAGGCACGCATGATTATTACAATGAACATGGTCTGGAGGTCTCGACCTGGAATGGCGACCGCCTGGTGATCAAGGGGGATGCCTGGATGCGCCAGGAAGATGCTGACAGAGCAGCCCAAACCGTTCGGCAGAGCCTGGTTCAATTGGTGGATGCGGCAACCCTGACGAATAAACCGTCGCCGCTCAATGACCGGTTGGGATTTCTTACCCCCGACACCTTCAACATTGCCAAAGCGATTCACATGCCTGCCAGGCATGGTGATCCTGCCTTCTCCGAGATGTTTAAGCAGGTGTTGTTCACCACCCCCATGCCCGGGCTGGCAACAGGTGATGGGGAGATTCCCCGTTTCCGTTCCGAACTCGGAGCCTTTATCGGGTTTGCCCCGGCTGTCAGGCTCAATATTTTAAACGGTGGGTTTGGCACTGACCAAAATACAACTGGAACTGTTCCCGGGCTGGAAGTGGCGCTGCATGTTGGTCTGGGAATGGAAGGGGTTCTGAACGAATCGGGCGACGGACTCGTTTTTCTCGACCTCGGGTACCGGATCGACGGACCTTCCACCGTTAAATATCATTATGATCCGAAAAATTCCCCTTACGGTTCAGTTATATCGGTCATCCCCAGCAGGGATGCTTTTTATTTCCGGTTCCGGATGCCCTTTTATCTCATCCCTGGAGACCTCCTTCTTGCCGGACCAGTCGTGTACCTGGCTTCAAAAGAAAGTTTTAATAAAATGGTTGCTTCAGCCGGACAGGGAGGACTCATTCCATGGCAAACCGGCCTGGTCTCTTCCATCGGGAGGTTTCAGTTCATCCTTGGCAGGGAGATCGGGGTTACTTTCAATGGATTCATCCTCGGTGGTTCACCCATGGTGGTCCCTGATAAGAGCCGGGGCGACGGTGCAGCCTCCCTGATCTCGATGCACTCCACTCAACTTGAATTTCCATTCCTGGAATACCGCCCGTTCAGAAATTTCTCACTGAATCAAAGTACGAGTCTTGCCCTTCAATTCAACTTCGGCCTCGACATTCCCGGGAAGGTAACGATGCTCGACCCGGCCGATGCACCTGCCATGCAGTTAAAAAACATATGGTTTATGGGAATCAGGGTCTATTTTGACTGGAGGTATTATGTTGCAAATAAGTGATCATTTTAACAATAAAAGGCGTTCTATTATGCGAATCAGAATGATGTTTTTGATAATTGCTTTTTCTGCATTAACCAGCCTGGATTTAAAGGCATGGGAAAAGCAGGATGCCAATCATATTCAGGGTGACAGTTTATCAAACACCGGAAAGGCTGAAAAGCAGGCAGTCCTCACACCCTTTCATTGGAATGTGATCAAGTTCAACCCGACTCCCATGCTCTTGTGGGGTGATGGAAAGAACATCACCCTGAGTTATGAGCGCCTTATCAAAAAAAATCAATCCATTGCTATACAACTCGGGTACCTGGTTCTTCCGAAATTTCTCAGCGATACCCTCCTTCAGGTGGTTAACCTGAGTTCGCATTCACGGCACGGAGTTAATATTGCATTTGATTACCGGTATTACCCCGGTTTGAGAAACCGGCGCCCTGCCCCTGATGGCTTGTACCTTGGGGGATATTTATCTTATTATGGATTTAAATTCACGAATAAACTGGACATACTAAATACATCAACAGATCAGTCTGGTTCAATGAATGGCAGGCTGAACATGATCAACCTGGGGATTGAGATCGGATATCAGTTTATTTTCTGGAAGAGGTTTTCACTTGATATGTTGTTATTCGGACCTTCATTGAGCTACTTTTCCAGGAATCTTAAGTTTACCGGCAACCTGGATCAGGATATGATCGACAACATAGATCAGGAGTTGGCCGATCAACTCCTGAACCGCTTTCCTGTGCTTGGCTATCTTTTCGGAGGTCAGACGGCTACATTTTCAAGATCAAATTTTCATTTTGGTACGGGATTCCGCTACTGTATTCAGCTTGGTTTCCATTTCTGAATGATTTATTGCTTCTGTATTGAGTTTTGCCATAACAATTCTCCGTGGGGGTTTCTGCTCATGAAGCGGATACCTGCCTTAAAATGAATAACCAATAGAATAACTGATGCTCCGGTCATTCAGCGCAGGTCGGCCGCCCGTTGGTTTGCTCTTGGTCATTAAACAATCCGGACCGAAAAAAACCTGATATCTTATATTTTACCACCAGGCGGTATGCCAGGCTGTAACGGTGCTGCAGGATGATACCTGGAAATGCATCAAAATTGATGGAGATCTTGATTTTGGGAGAACGTATTTTTCAGACAGATCAGCTGATTTGCAATCAAAAAAAATTCAGGGAATTCAGTGAAAATCAGAACGGTTGCCTTTTCAGGGCTTTACCGTTGCAATCCTTGAGTTAACCTGAATATTGTTCGAATTAAGCCCCGGTTTTTGGCCATGAAGGTCGAAATCAAGTTTCACCTGGGGCCTGAAGATCAGGCAATGAGTGGAACCACCGAAATGAAACATTCCAAGCTGGTCGCCCTTGTTGACATGCTGCCCGACTTTCACCGTAATATCACAGGTGGAAACCTCTGCCATTCCTACAGCCATAAAACACATGAGACCGATAGCCGGGTTATCGGCTTCGATAAAAATCATGGCCCTGGTTGCCACTTCGGTAATATATCCCTGTGATTCGTTTGGACCTGACGGGTCATAACCCTCCGATAAGGTCTCTGAATAGTAGGTTCCATCTTTTACGTACGCCTTTACAATTTTACCGCTCACCGGGCTGTGCCACCGGTGATAGCTTAATGCGCTTAAAAAGGCCTGGTAAATGGTGCCGCCGACAAATTTATCCACAAGAGCATCATTATCAAGCATGTGCTGCAGGGAGTACGGTTGACCTTTGATCCAGAATTTGTCTATCTTTTTTACATCATACGCTATTTTATACGGAGCAGATTCACAGGCATTTATAATTACTGACGGGTCTTCCGGGGATGCAATCGGACGCAGTCCGTCTTTGAATTCCCTGGTAAAAAAATTATCCCATGATTTGAAGCCATGGTATGGTTTACCCGGGTCGCATTTGAACTCTTTTTCAAAATCAGGCATCGCCTTTTTGGCATCTGTGCCAAACCAGCCATGATGCGGATCATCGCTTAAAATGTAACACGATGCCGGTGAACCAAGGAATTCAGCCCATTCATTCAGGATTTTCTTTAACTGGGCATTTACCCTTTCGTTTATAAAAGCGGCAAATCCGGCTGTGGTTCCCATTGGCCAGTCGAGAATGGTATTGATGGGGAATCCCACCAGGCCTGTTTCATTAAATTCCGGGGCCGAGGTCATGATGGCATTGATCAGTTCAAGCATGTGAAGGTAATCCCTTACCTGGGGTGTTCCGGTGGGGGTTTTGCTGAACCGTGAATGGCTCGATACCTGCTCGAACATTTTAGTAAAGAGCATATAGATCTCCGGGTCACTCTCAATGAGGTTTTTAAATTCCGCTATCACCGGCTGCAGCGGTTTCGAACTGGTATCAAGCTCGTTGACACGTGCCTCCATCCACAGGTTCAGTGTTGCCTGATCGGAGGGAAGCCATTCGGCAACCCGGTAAGGCGTAGGTTTTCCGGTTGATACGATTCCCTGAATTGTTTGACAGTTGGCAATCGATATGACTGAAAATACAAGAGCGAACACGCTTAAAAAACGGGAAGTTGTTTTTCTCATCGCCTGAGGATTTTAGTTAACCAATGGTTTGAACGTTTTCTCCATGATCTTTCCAGGTTATTTCCATCCGCCGCCCAAAGCGGTGTAGAGGTTGACGATACCGGTAAGTTCATTGCTTTGTGCCTGTGAAAGGGCAATTTGTGCGGAAAACAGCATTTGTTGGGCATTGATCACATCAAGATAACTCGCATAACCTGCATTATACAACTGGTTTGAGAGGTCGAACGCCGTTTGTGCCGCACTGACGGTGGCTTGCTGGCTCACGACGATCTCACCCTGCTTGGTATATTCAAGAAGTGCGTTTGAGACCTCTTTGAAGGCTGTTATCAGGGAATACTGGTAAGCATAGAGCATTTGTTGCTTTTGCGCTTCGGCTTTCTTAACGCCCTGCCTCAATTGCCCGCCGTTGAAAATTGGCGCCACCAGGTTTCCCAATGCACTGTAAACCAGGTTTGTAGGGTTAAAAGCAGCACCAATACTTCCGGAGATACCCAGCGAAGGCAGCATGGTGGCGCGGGCGACTCCGATGTTGGCATTTGCAGCTACCAGGGTTTGTTCTGCCTGGATGATATCGGGCCTGCGCAGGATCAACTGGGCAGGAAGACCGGGGGTATGCATCTCCGGTGTGTTCAGCTGGTCAAGCATTTTATTTCCACGGACGACTGCATGGGGAGGTTCCCCAAGAAGGATGCTCAGGTAATTTTCACTTTCCCCGATCCCCATTTCCAGCATCGGGACTTTTGTCATGGCCTGGGCCAGTTCTGCCTCTGCCTGGGCGACAACCAGCCCCGATGCAGTGCCCGCGATCATTTTATTGCGGACCAGTTCCAGCGATTGCTGCCTGATCACAATATTCTCCCTTGTGATCCTCAGTTCATTGTCATATTCAAGGAGATTGAAATAATTGGAAACAATTTCATTGATCAGTGTGATCCTTACTGCCTGCTGATAAGCTACCTGGGCAAATAAGTTTGCACGTGCTGCCTCTTTGGTGCGCCTGAGCTTCCCCCACAGGTCGATTTCCCAGCTGATCTGCCCGGTGGCTGAAATGGCACTGTATTCAACTGTATTGCCTGATTTTCCGGGAAGGGCCGACTGTTGCCACCCGCCGGCAGCTTGTGCTGAAATCTGCGGCCATTGCTGGCCCCTGGCCTGTTTAAACGCAGCCCGGGCCTCTTCGATGCGCGCAAAGGCGGTCAGGATGTTGTAATTGTTTTTCAAACCGGTTTGCACCAACCGATGCAGGACGGTGTCCTTAAAAAGTTTGATCCATTCAATGTTGGCCATGCTGGCCGTATCACCACTTTGTGCGAATCTGAACAGGCTGTCGGTTTTCACGGCAGGACGCACATATTTCGGGCCGACTTTGCAACTGCCCAATGCAAAGAGTATGGTGAGAACGAGAAACAGGATGGGGATTTTGGAATATCTATGATTCATAATGATTTACGATTTACGATTGCTGAACTTTATTTCGCTATTTCGCTACCTCGCTAATTTTTTTATGTTTGAATTTATTTTCTATTTTCTGGAACGCAACATAAAGCGACGGAACTACCATCACACCGCATATCGTCGCAACGAGCATTCCTCCAAACACCGAGGTTCCAAGTGCATGACGGCTGGCCGCGCCTGCCCCGGATGCGATCACCAGCGGCACCACCCCCAGGATGAACGCAAAGGATGTCATGAGGATCGGCCGGAAGCGAAGTTTTGCTCCTTCCCTGGCGGCCATGAACAAATCCATGCCCTCTTCATGTTTGAGTTTGGCGAACTCTACGATCAGGATTGCGTTTTTAGCAACAAGACCGATTAACATGATCAATCCGATCTGTGCGTAAATATTATTCTGAAGTCCACTGACCCATTGCAGGCCAAATGCGCCAAATACGCCGAAAGGAATTGCAAGCAGGACCGGGATCGGCAGGAGCCAACTCTCGTATTTGGCTGCCAGCAGGAAATAGACAAAAATGAAACACAAGGCAAAGATAAAAGGTGCCTGTCCGCCAGAGATCAATTCCTCTCTTGTCATCCCGGAATATTCATAACCAAAACCATATGGCAGGGCTTTTGCACTTACCTCTTTGACCGCGTCAATGGCCTGCCCGGTAGAATAGCCGGGGGGGACCGCAATGGTAAAGTCAGCCGAACTGAATAAATTGAAACGTTTGACAATATCAGGTCCCTGGATGGGAACAATCTCAACCAGGGTCCCCAGAGGCACCATCATTCCCGAATTGCTTTTTACAAATACTTTGCCTATGTCTTCTTTATTGGCCCGGTAAATATCTTCTGCCTGTATGATTACCCGGTAGGATTTTCCGAATTTATTGAAATCATTGACATAAAAGCTTCCGAACAGCGATTGGAGGGTGGTATAGATGGTATTGACAGGAACACCGAGGACTTTCGCTTTTTCTTTATTCACCACAAGCCGGAGTTGGGGAACATCATTCCTGAAAGGAGTAAATATACTTGCAAACTCTTTCCGTTTCATGGATTCAGCCTGGAAAGCAATCGCAACCTCTGACAATTTATCAATACCTGCACCATTTTTATCCTCCAACTGGAATTCAAGCCCTCCGGTTTTACCCAATCCTGAAATTGCAGGGGCATTGAAAGCCATGCAGACCCCCCCGGGGATTTTATTGAATTTTGCCTGAACTTCCCGGATTAAAACACCTACATTACGCTTGGTGCCGCGTTCTTTCCAGTCTTTGAGTTTCACAAAAGCCATCCCGTTGGTGGTGCTGACGGTGTTGTCAAGGATGCTGAATCCGGGGACAGTGGTATAAGATTCCACCCCGTCTGTTTTGGCAAGGATCGCCTCAACCTCACGCATTACCGCATCCGTTTTTTGAAGTGAATATGCCTTGGGGGTTGAAACATTGATAAAGAAATATCCCTGGTCTTCGGGAGGCAGGAAGCCGGATGGCAAAAATTTCATGACCACTACCGCCAATACGCAAACAATTGCCAGGAACATGATCGGCTTTGAGAGGTGGTGCGTAAAATTATCGGAGATTTTCAGGTACCCTTTGGTGGTTTTATCGAATCCCCTGTCAAATGCCCTGAAGAATTTCCCCAGCAATCCTTTTTTCTCTTTTTTGGGTTTGAGCAGCATGACGCAGAGGGGAGGAGAGAGGGTAAGCGCCAGGAGTGCCGAAATCAGGATGGATGAGATCAGGGTCAGCGCGAACTGTTTGTACATGACACCGACGGTGCCGCCAAGGAACGAGACCGGGATGAAAACCGCACACAGCACCATGGTGATGGTCAGGATTGCAGGGGTGATCTCTTTCATGGTGTGTTTGGCGGCTTCGAGCGGAGTCAATCCCTCTGCATCGATCTTTTCCTGTATTGCTTCGAGGACGACGATAGCGTCGTCGACCACAATTCCAATGGCCAGTACGAGTGCAAAAAGCGTGAGCATATTGATGGAGAAGCCCATCAGGGAAAAAGCGGCAAGCGCCCCCACAAGGGATACCGGAACTGTAATGGCCGGTATCAGGGTGGCTCTCCAATCCTGCAGAAAAATAAATACGACGATGAAAACCAGGATAAATGCTTCGATCAGCGTGGTGATGACCTCCTCAACCGATGCCGTCACGAATTCAACCGTATCAAGCCCTTTGACATAGGTTATTCCCAGCGGGAATTCCTTTGCAAGTTCTTCCATGGTTGCATCCAGTGTTTTTTTAAGTTGCACAGCATTGGAACCTGGTGCCTGGTAAACTGCAATGGCCGGAGCAGGTTTGCCATTGAACCTGCCATTGGCATCGTAGGTTTTTAATCCCATCTCGATGCGGGCAATATCCTTCATGCGAACCAGCGATCCATCATTGTTGGCTTTGATGATGATCTGTCCGAATTCCTTTTCATCCAGCAACCTTCCCTGGACACGGATCACGAGCGACATTTCCTGTCCTTTTGCTGCCGGGTTTTTCCCTATCTGTCCGGCTGCGGCCTGCACATTCTGATCCTTGATGGCACTCTGAACATCCTGGACACTGATCCCAAGGCCGGCCATTTTATCCGGGTTCAGCCAGATGCGCATCGCATAATCATCCCCCCCGAACAGGGTGACATCTCCGACGCCCCTGATTCTTTTGAGAACGTTGACAATGTTAATGTTGAGGTAATTTGCAAGGAATTTGGTGTCGTATGCCGTATCGGAAGATACCAGCGAATAGAGCATGAGGATGCTCGGATTTTTTTTCATCACGATGACCCCACTCTGGATGACCTCCTGCGGCAGCACATTCATGGCACGTTGTGTGCGGTTCTGAACATTGACCGTTGCCATATCCGGGTCGGTACCAACCGAAAAATAGACCGTAATCGTACAGGAGCCGTCATTGGCACACTGCGAGGTCATGTAGGTCATGTTGTCGACCCCGTTGATCTGCTCTTCAAGCGGTACCGCAACGGTCTTTTGCACATCCTCGGCGCTGGCGCCGGGGTACACGGCCGTAACCTGGATGGTTGGTGGCACGACATCCGGGTATTGCGCAATGGGCAGTGTGAAAAGGCTCAGGATACCCACCAATGCGATAAGGATTGCGATTACCGAAGCGAGGATCGGGCGGGTGATGAATTGTTGTAACATATTTTTTTAATTACGAATTACGAAAAACAAATTGTCCTAACGCGTCATGGCTTATTTCACCATTTCACCATTTCTTTGTTTTATTCCGGTCTTGCCGGAACTTGAATGGTATCCTGTGTCAGTTCCGGCTTGATCTGCATCCCTTCCTTGAATTTCTGAAAGCCTTCCAGCATGATCTTGTCACCAGGTTTCAACCCATTGAGTACAATAAAATTCTGGCCGATGCTTCTGCCAAGAACGACCGGAACCCTGGTAACGTTGTTCTCTTTGTCGACAAGGAATACAAATACTTTCCCCTGCACCTGGGTCGTTGCGCTTTGCGGGATGACGATTCCATTTTCCTGTTCCATGAGAATGATGTTAACCGTTGCAAAATTACCTGGTTTGATGAGCCCCTGGGGATTCGGAAGGATGGCCCTCATGGCAATGGTTCCTGTAGCAGTATTCACCTGCCGGTCGATGAAATCAATTTTTCCGGGATGATCATAATCCTGTTTGTCCGACAAGGTCAGGTATATGGTAAATGTCTCCGGCTTGCCATGCAGTTCGGGATGAGCATCAATATATCGCATGATTTTGAGATAATCCGTTTCGTTCATCTGAAAATTGATATACATCGGGTCAACCGCCGAAACAGTGGTGAGGAGTGTTGATTCACCTTTCCCTACAAGGTTACCGGGATTGATATTACAGGCGCCTACAGCCCCGTTTATTGGCGACCCCATGGTTGTATAGGAAAGATTCAGTTTGGCCTGGTCGAGGTTGGCTTTAGCGTTAGCAACGGCTGCACGGTCCTGCTGTTCGGTGGTGACCGCTTTGTCGTAGTCATTCTGACTGATGGCATTTGTGGAGAGCAGGGGTTTAAGCCTGGCCACGTCAAGCTTGGCTTTTTCCCATGCTGCCGTCTTGTTTTCAAGGTCTGCTTTTGCAGAAGCGACATCATTGATATATTCATCCGGCTCTATCGTAAAGAGGGTCTGTCCTTTTTTTACCATGGAGCCTTCCTTGAAATCCCATGTTCTAAGGTACCCTGCAACGCGTGCCCTGATCTCAACCGTTGGAATGCCCACTGCCTGTCCAACCGTCTGGATATAGATGGGCACTTTTGTCGGTTTGATCTCCATCACTTTGAATACCGGTGGAGTACTTTCCTGCTTTTCTTTTGATTTGCAGGATGTTATAAAGACGATGGCGAGGATCAATGTTGTTGCAGAAAGCAACATTTTTACGGAGAACAATCGGTTCATAGATAAATTTTTTTGAAGGATCTGATTATTATTTAACAAATATAAAACAAATTTTAAATGATAAAACAGATGAAAATTAATTCGCAAATTATTAATTATCCTTTGTGGCTGCCGCATGGCTGATATATTTTCCAACCAAAGTTGCAATGACCACGGCGATATACAACTGCCCGGTGATGGCGATCATCATCGACAGTGACCTTGCAACGGATGTAAGTGGCACAACATCTCCATAGCCAACGGTTGTAAGGGTAATGAACGTATAATATATGATTTCGTGGTAGAAAGTGTCGGTCGGCAAACAATTTTTGTCTAAAGTGTTGAAATTGAACGCCCCGGGGTTTAAAGCCATCATGAAAGCGATCATGATTGAAAATACAAGTCCGATCATCAGGTAGGCGTTAATGGATTCCAGAATGACGGTGGGCGTTACCGTTTTGGCCTTGCTTACCTGACGGACCAGGTCAACGACAATAAAAATATACAGGATAATATTGATGCCTTTTGAAAGACTTGTAATAATACGCAATTCCATCACATCACCTACCCATACCATCACAATGGCTATGATGGTGTAGGTAAACAACATCTTCCAGTTTATTGAAATCAGTTGGGTTGCCAGTATAATGATGCCTGAAAAAAGAATACTGTAGGTGAAACGGTAGAGGTGTGACGGGATGACCGGCACAAGGAACAACGTGATAAAAAGCACAACAAACAGTGAGTTATTTGCCATGGAAAAGGACAGGATCTGTTTCTTTTCTTCAATCAGATCAACAATTTTCATAATGATAATTGTTACATGGTTTGAGTAAAATTTAACAGCCAAGGTCAGCCTTATTTTCGCCAGGTGCTGATCAACCCCCGGGATCCTGACTGCAAACGGTTTATTTCAGGCAGTGCTTGGAAATCCTGGAGCAATTATAATGAATTTGGAAGCAATTTACAATAAAATGAGATTCATATAAATACCAGGCGGGATTCCCTCTTGCATAAATTGGCTATTTTTGCGCTTCTATAATTTTTCCGAATGGTTTCCTTAAAAAGATCTCTCTTCCTGATTTTATTGGTATTGATACCTGGTTTATTATCTGCCCGGGACACCATTTCGAAAACGTCGCACCATGCAGATCTCAGGATACCATACCGCACCGGAGACGGCAAGGTGTACGATTGCGGTAATTCCATCCTGCGGGAAATGGCCAAAGATGTGCTCCGCGAACCCTGGCTGGTGACGGTCCGCGTTTCCTTTGAACTTGGACTGGATGTGGTTAAGGAAGGAGACCGGAACCAGCTTGTCATTTCGTTGCGGCGCCCTGGAATTTCCGGCGACACGATGTATCGCCACTTCCCGGTTGCATCTGAATTATTTCCATCACACATCAGCCTGAAACTGAGGTGGGCAAACAGGGCAGATACCTCAGGGTACACGGAAGAAGCACTTTCCTTTAAACACATATCTTTAGAGGATAGCCTGGTAGATACCCTTCCCGTTGCATCCTTTGACCCGCAGGTGGATACCCTCCTGGTAAGGGATGTAGCGCTTTTTTATGACTCCCTGGCGCTGCAGAATTTCCTCAGCCGCATTGAACTCATCCACGACTATTATGCATCACTTTCGTTGCTCGACTCCTTGCAGCGGTTCACGGCTGACTTGCAGCTCGATAACCATAAGTTATTGCCGGTTAATTTTTTGAAGGTGGAAGAACTGAACAGCGTGATAGAACGGATCGATGCACGTGACTTCCCAGGGAGGTTGCTCCGCAATGATTATGATCCGCTGTACCTGGTAAAGAAATACCAGGAGACATACAAACACTCGAAAAGCCTGGTCTATAACTTCATGGATGAGATGCACAAAACAGCCGCCATTCCATGGAATGGAAATGCAGACCTTTTAGCTGATTATTTTACATCCAGGATATTTTCCTATGTTCGCCGCTCTTACCTGATGGATCAGCAGCAGGGCCGGATATACGGGGATTGCCTTAACCACTTTTTCGATCACATCGCTTTTCCGCAGGAAGATAGCATTCCCGCGATGATGCTGGCAAAGATGTTTCCGGATGCACGGCAGGATACCATCACCCGGTATGTTTCCACGCGGATTTATGCGTCGTACCAGCGGCTGGCGGCGAAACTCATGGACCAAAGCCAGTATGCCGAAGCATTCTCGGTGATCGAGAACGGGCATCTGTTCGCAACAAAGAACCCATCCATGGCAGGTTTTGTCACAGATGACCTGCTGCAGTCGAAAGCCGCACAGGGAATATGCGATTCCTATCTCGGTATTGCTTCATCGTGCATCGCGAGCCATAAGTTCCATATGGCCGAGACCTACCTTCACAAAGCGGATCAGTACGCCGTGACCCATGCCGGATATATCCGTTCCGATTCTTCGTACAGGAGGGTGTTCAGCGAACTCTTCTTTTTGAGAAATGCGGATTGTGACCAACTACTGGAGCAGAAAAAATATGGCGAAGCCCTTGAATGTTATCAGCAGTTTGAAAAGACCTATTCATCGCATGATCTGGCACTTGTGAATACCCGGCTGAATGAAAAGAAATCGATGGCCATGATCGGGCTGGGAAATCTGTCAACCATGCTTACGGAAGATGCCCTGAAGCGCAAAGAGGCGGATACAGCCCTTTTTTATTACGAGAAGGCAACTGCATTACGCCATGAGGCCAGCATTCAGGAACCTAAGGACATCAGGCTTGATTCACTTGCCCCTGTCATGGCTCGGATCAAATTCGGGCAGATTTTTAAAGAGGGCGCCGGGGCACTTGAGAAGCGGCAGTTTACCCTGGCAGTAGCCCGGTTGAATGAAGCAAAATTGCTGAGCGGGCAATATAAATTCGATTGTGGCCGCGAGTTTGATTCGATATACCGGCAGGCCATGAAAAATTTGCTGATCGTACAGTTAAGCGCTTCTCAAAAGAAGATCTGGGCGAACCAGTTTGATTCGGCGCAGATGGCGCTTCAAAAAACAGAGGAATCGGGATTTGACTACGGGCTGTTGACCGATCCGGATTTTATATCCGCCATTGAAAAATTCAAGGTGAAGATCCTGGAACAGCAATGCAGGAACCTGCAGGATTCAGTTGACCTGAGAATGATCAGGGCCGGCCGGGGCATTGCCCTCCGGAATTTTGTGAATGCCACGGTTTACCTCAACCAGGCCCTGGATTTTGCCCGGTCGATGCCTGCATGCCGCATTGCGGAAGAGCCCATCAGGGATTCGATTTCAAAATACAGCCATGCGGCCGGTTTCCAGCAGAAAATGACAGATATTCAATCGCTGGTGGCTACCGGGAATTATGCGGAAGCAATACGTGAACTGGTTGATAACCAACAGGATTTTCTGAATTATCACCTCGGCAGGTTCGGCCTCGAAATGGAAGGAATTTACGATTATATCCGTGAACGGAACAATCCTTATCTTTCTGAAAAGGCAGCAATGTATTATTTGTCGGGTGAAAATTACGGGGAAGCATTGAGGTTCTTACAATTGGTCCATGACCAGGGATTTCAGGAATACACAATGAAAGGCATACAGAACCAGCTTGGCCAGAAAATCGCCCGGGATGATTACAGGAAAAGCCCGCAGGACGATGCACTGGAAAACCTTGCAAAATACAATGCAGTGAAAGGATGGTTTGACTCATTCCGCGATTCTTACCTTGACGAATGGCACAGGCTTGTTAAAGTTGCCGGTAAGGCAGGTAATTGAGGATTACCAGGGATAAATAAAAGAAATGCTAAGTCTTGGCGATGAAAATCCATCTCAGCAACGAAGGAAATACAAAAAGCAATATCGGCATGGCCATCACGAACCCACCAATCACCGCGATTGCAAGAGGCTGCTGCATCTGGGCACCCACGCCCATTCCCAGCGCCAGCGGTGTCAGCGCCAGGATTGCACCAATGGCAGTCATCAGTTTGGGACGGATGCGCAGGGAAATGGCATATTGAATGGATGCATCTACATCGCCATTCGATGATTTCATGTTCACCCAAAACTGGTTAACCGTAAAAATTGCATTTTCGGCAATGATGCCGACAATCATGATGATCCCGGTATAACTGCCCACATTGAGCTGGATCCCGGTAATATACAAGGCCCAGATACAGCCGGATGTGCCGAGCACAGATACAAAGATGACCAGCAATGAGATGCGGAAATCGCGGAAAAGAAAGAGCAGAACTGAAAATACCAGTATGGTTGCAGCCAGCAGGATCAGCAGCAACTCGCTGAATGAAGATTGCTGCTGGGCCCAGGTGCCGCCATATACAAGGTAATACCCTGAAGGCAGCATCAGATGCTGTTCAAGGGTGTTTTTAATGTCTTTGACCGCACTGCCCAGGTCACGGTTTTCAAGCCTTGCGGTGACCACGATGTTCGATTTGAGATCCTCCCGCGTGATATCCGGCGTTCCTTTTGAAAGTTCAACCCTTGCGAAATCCTTCAGCGGGCGGAAGGCGCCATCCGGGGCAAAGATCGGCTGACCCAGGATCTTCTCCAGTGAATTCTCTTTAAAATCATTAAAACGCAGGAGGATCCGTAACATCTGTTCGCCCGACTGTACTTCTCCGACCTTCACGCCTTCATTATATGATTTCAGCTGGATCTGCAGGTCATTCGCACTCAGATGGAACTGGGCAAGTTTGGCTTCGTCGGGAATGATGGAGATTGCCGGCCCTTCGTTCACAATGCCATTCTTAAGGTCTGCAATGCCTTTGACGTTCTCAAGCAGGCCCTGTGCCCGGATTGCCAGGGTCTCCAGTACCGCTTTATCGTTTCCGAAAATTTTTATTTCAACCGGTTCAGGCCGGCCGATCAGGTCTCCGAGCAGATCGGCAATACGCTGCCCGAATTCGATGGTCAACGCGGGTTCCCGGGCGGAAATTTTCTCCCTCAATTCGGTGATCACCTCTTCAGTCGAACGGTTAATTCCTGGTTTGAGCTGAATAAGATAGTCTCCTTCATTGGGAGGGATGACCCCGCTTGCCATGCTGATGCTGGAACTCATGTTCGTGCCTGTCCGCCGCATGTATGTTGCCACATCCGGGTGATGAAGCACAACCGTGTCAACCCTGCGCATCATGGCATCGGATGCGTCGAGCGCCGTGCCTGGCGGGGTAAGGTAATCGAGTACTATGGTGCCTTCATCCAGCACCGGAAGGAAACCGGTATTCAATTGCGGGATGAGAAGCAGGGCGCTTCCGGCAAGCAGTACGATGAAACCAAGCGCATAGGCTGGTTTGTTGAAGAACCAGATCAGCCAGGATAAATGGTTCCCGGTCTTTTTTTCGCCCTGTGCCGAAGCATGTTTCCGGTGTTTGTAACCAAGAGCCAGGTGAAGCGCCGGCAAGCCAAGCCATGTAACAAAAAAGCTGCATACCAGGGTGATTTCCATGGTTGTGGTTAGCTCCCTGAAGAAACTCCCGGCAACCCCGCTCATCAACACAAATGGAATGAAGATGACGATGGTGCTCAGCGACGAGCCAACCATGGCAGGGAAGAGCATCCGGATGGTATCCCTGACAACGGTACGCACATCTTTTCCGGGGTCCTCTTCATGAACCCGGTGGATTTGCTCGATCACCACAATGGCATCATCGATGATCAGGCCGATCGAAGCGGCAATTGCACCCAGCGACATGATATTGAGCGTAATTCCAGCGAGATAAAGCACCGCCAGGGTGAGGGTCAGCGTGACCGGAATGATGATGATGACGTTCAGGCTTGCGCGGAAGGAGCGGAGGAACACGATCACCACCAGCAATGCCAGGAATAGTCCTTCGTATATGGCCCGCAGAACACTGTTGATTGAATCGCTGACAAATACTGATTGATTGTAATAGGGTTTCAGGATCATTCCGGGAGGCAGTTGTTCCCGGATCTCCTTCTCTTTTTCCAATACCTTTTCCGTAAAATCCAGGAGGTTTGTCCCTTTTTGCTTTACAAGGTCGAGAATAACTGCCTCATGCCCGTTTGCATTGATACGGATGAACTCCTGCTGTTCCCGGAATTCGATATGTGCAAAATCTGAGAGCCGGATCACGCGGTTGCGATCGTTCCGGATAACAACATTCCGCAGATCCTCCAACGATCCGATGCGGCTGTCGGTCACCGTGAGGTACAATCTGCGGTAATCGGAGAGCAACCCGCTGGATTCGATGAAATTTGTTGCACCGAGCACATCAATGATATTTTGTGGGGTCAAACCAAACTGGGCCATCTTAAAAGGGTCGGGGATGATCACAAATTCCTTGGTCTTGCCACCCCTGACCACCACATTGGAAATGCCGGTAACCTCTGAAAAACGAGGCCGTACAAAGAACATGGCTGCATTGCGCAACTCCACCTGGCCGTATTGATCGCTTTCAAGCGTATAACCGATCACCGGGTAAATATTCTGGCTCATGGCCTCGATGGTCAGGTTGGTGGTTGAGGGCAGGGTGTTTTTAATTTCATTGATCCTTGCCTCCAGTTGCATCCTGGCAATATCTATGTCAGTTTTCCATTCGAAAAACGCTTCGATGGTACAGCTTCCGCGGTTTGTGGAACTGCGCACCGTTTCGATGCCGTTTACACGTTTTATGGCAATTTCCAGCGGCCTGGTCACGGTGATCAGCATCTTGTCGATGGGCTGTTCCCCGTTATCTGCAATGATCCGTATCTTGGGGAATACCACATCCGGGAACAGGAGGGTTTCCATTTTCCGGTAGGCGAATCCGCCAAGGAAAAGAATCACCAGCAGAACGAAAATCGTTGGTTTGGTGTATCGTTCCATTATTCGTGCCTGATAATGCTGACGATGGCTGTATCTCCCAACCCGTAATTTCCGCTGGTCAGGATCCGGTCAGTTGTGGTAAATACGGGGGAAACCACCTCGATGCTGTCTGTACCGGTGATCCCTGTTACCACGGGAACTTTCACTGCCATGGTATCGTTGATCATTTTCATTACCCAGAACTTTTCCATGATTTCATCTGTGAGCAGGCAGCTCCTGGGGAAGATCACAGCATTTTGTTTTATCTTTCGAACGATTTTTACCCTGGCAAGGAGGTTCTCGGGGATACCGGTTGCGGCACGGGGTTGCAGCACCATGCGCTGAGTTTGGGATGCCCCCGACATGGAAGGAAGGAGGGATTTGACGAAAGCTGGTATCTCGGTGTTGTCAGGTAAAATCAGCTTACAATCCTGACCCGTGCCGATCAATTTTTTCATTTCATAAGGTACCTCCAGCAGAAATACAAGGCTTCCCGGCTGGACCAGGGTGCACAATGCGTCGCCTTCCTGGACAAAATCCCCCTGAGGATGGTCAATCACAGAAACAACTCCATCAAGAGATGCCCTCACTTCAACGGTACCGCTGATATTCATAGCGCCTGCGCTATCCGGTTGCAAAGCTGCAGATTCCTTCGTACGGACAAGGAACACGACTTGATTTTTAAGCACTTTATCCCCCGGTGAAAGGGAACACTGATCAACATACCCGGTTACAGGTGACTTTACCGCGGCTTTCACCAGGAAAGCCGAGGTGGCCATCAGTTCTGTATATTCGGCCATTTCACCTGTTCGCGGGGAGGTCAAAGTCACCGGGACAACTGTTCTCAATGCCTTTTCATCCTGGCCCGCACGCTCGTTGCAGGATGAAAGGGTTATCAGGCAAATGAACCCGGTCAGGAATAAGTTGAACACTTTGTCGGTCATTGTTTCCAGAAGTTGATCTCGTTTAAAATATATTGTACCCTGATCTGGTTTTGCAGTCCGTTATGTTTGACCATCATCAGGTTTTTTAAGGCAAGGATATAATCTGATATCGGCAGGGCCCCGATGTTTAACAAGGCTTTATCGGCATCCACCAGTTCCTGAACCAGTGAAACCTGCTTTTCGTTTTCCTTCATGAACGAACGCGTTGTTTCGAGTTCATGCTGCAACTGTCTCAGCTGAGCGTGGTACCGGAAACGGAAATTCTCCTGGTAACTTATCCTTGTTTCCTCCCGCATCCGGATCTTGTCGTAGTTGATCTTCCGCTGATTTCCGTCGAATAGGGGGAGTGTCATGCTCAAACCACCGCTGACCCCTATGTTTTGATAGATGAGTCGAGGTTCATTGTTGACGATCCCTCCATCGGCAAACCAGCTTAAAGCAGGCTTGTATTTGTTGTCGTACTGCAGTTTCTCGTTTTTTATCAAGAGACTGTCGAGGAGGAAATGCCTGAAAAGCAAGGAGTTCTCTATTTTTCGCGCCACCGTATCCATGATTACCGGTAACTGAAGATCGCATGAAGTGGTATCATCGATGCCGCAAATCAGGGTGAGGTTCCAGAATTCTTTCCGGTATTGGAGATCGAGGTCACGGATGTTTTGCTCCAGGTTCCGTATTTCGATTTGCAATGAAAGATAATCGGTTTGCCTGTAGATTCCTTTTTCAGTCCAGATTTTGACAACCTTTGCTTCATTCGCAAGGCTGGCAAGCACCTCCTGCTGAAACTTTCTCTCTTCCAGAGCAGCGAAAGCCGCAAGGTATTGTGCAGTGATCGCTTTTTTCAATTCATTGATGCTGATATTCCGTGTGTTGGCCAGGTCGCCCGACTCCAGTCCATATTTTTGAATGGTCGCTTCCCTGGTTTTTTTATTAAAGATCTGCTGGCTGATGTTGATCGTCCCCGACAGGTTCTGGCCGTTGGTGATCACTTCGCTGTATCCCCATCCGTTTATCGTGGGTGCATACATCAGGTAACCGTTAAAATTTACCTGCGGCAGGATCGCTGCCCGAGCGATCAGGCTGTCGTAGCGGGTTGACAGGATCTGGTTCGAGAGATCTTTTAATACAGGATTGCTTGATATCCCCTGGTTCAGGTATTTGTCCAGTGAGCACTCCTGGCTATATACTTTCATACACAACAGGAAAGCGATGAAACTCAGGAGTGAAATTCGGGTTGTCATCTTTTCCTGTTGCTGTTTTTATAAAATTTTCCTGGTACGGTATCTGACCATTGACAGCCAGGGAAACAAATTATTCTACAACGAGTTTTCCGTTGGCATGAAAGCTACCTGCATCAAGCTTGTAAAAATAGATCCCGGTGAGATTTTTAGCCTCTTTCACCGGACCGAGATCCAGGATATACGTATTCGTTCCCTGGATGAAATGGCCCGGGGTGAATTGCTTCACGAGGCTGCCATAGATGTTATAAACACTTATCACCACGGATGATGGTTGGGGTAAATTAAAAACGAGATTGAACAGTCGGTTTGAAGGATTCGGATAGACCAGCACATGGTTTTCCTTCAGATTGTCAATCAGCGTGTTCTCGTCAATCCCTGTGAACTGTGGCTTGGGAATTTTAACTGTGGTATACAGCCGGTATTCTCCGGGTTTGAAGGCAAGAGCGGCAGCCACATTCGTCACATTCAGCGTATCGCCGGAATAAAATTCGTACCATGCTCCGGTTTTGGTGAAATTCGGGGTTACACTCCTGTCAATTACATCGAAGTTCCCCAATACGGTTGCATCCATGGTGGAATGTTGCAGCCAGATCCGCTTGATTGCGCCCACTACATCAATGGAATAAGTTGTTGTGGAAAAAACCGGTTGTGTTACTTTCAGGTTGGCGAGGGTGGCAAAAACATTTTTTACATACCTCCTGCGCCAGTCGTTCAGGTAATTCCAGCGAATGGGTTTCGGGTCAAGCCGCGATGCCGAAGTTCCGGAAGGGTAATTGATGGAAAAATCGTATCCGAGCTCTTCGAACTGCCAGATCATTTTTGGCCCGGGGATGGTGAAAAAGAAATTGGCATTCAGTTCAATCCTCTTGAACCCGGTGGTGGAATCTTTCACATTGTATGGAGGTTTGCTGGCATTGCCCGATGTGATGTTTTTATACATGACCCTTTCTTCGTCGTGACTTTCCATATAGGTCACCAGGTTGGGTTGGGTCCATGAGCGGTTCTGGTATGAACCCCAGGAATAATCGGAATTGGTGCCAGAATTCCATCCTCCTGCGCCCTGTATGTATTTGCCGTTCAAATTTCCCCAGAGCAGCATGTTATTTGCGGCGAGCACTTTCTCTTCAGAATTGTCGGCAAAATGTTCAAGGATGACATATGCGTTCGGTTTGACCGAATGGATCACCGTTGCATAGTTCTCCAGGATGGCAATACGGCTTGCATCGTATTGTCCCCAGAGGGAAACGTTATCGGGATAGGAATTTTTCTGCGTGAATCCTTTTGACAAATCGAACCGGTAGCCATCAACGTGATATTCCGTAAGCCAGTAGCTGATGAGCCGCTCCATATACGTTTTGGTTGACGGGCTTTCGTGGTTGAAATCGTACCCGACGCTGTAAGGGTGGGTTGCGACCGGGTTGAACCAGGGATTGTCGGCGGCAGGCCGTTGCAAATTGTAATCCCAGTAAAGCCTTACGAGCGGGGAGTTGCCGAAATGCTGGTTGCATACAATGTCGAGAACCACGGCGATTCCCCTGGCATGGGCCGCTTCCACAAATTGTTTCAACCCGTTTTTGGTGCCATAATATTTATCCGGGGCAAATGAAAAATCAACGTTGTATCCCCAGCTGATGTTCCCCTCAAATTCCATGACGGGCATGAGTTCAATGACATTGACGCCCAGGTTTTTCAGGTAACCGAGGGTGTCGATCAGCGACGGATAGTCATGGGCAACGGTAAAATCGCGGATGAGCAGTTCATACACCACCATGTCGGTGACTGCAGGCGGCGTAAACAGCATTTCGTTCCATTGGTAGGGATCCTGGCCCGGTTGAAGGAAGGTGGCAACGCCTGTTGTTTTTCCCGATGGGTACGGTTTGAGGTTTGGATAGGTGGCTGGAGAAATGTATTGATCATCGGGATCGCTGACCTTGTCGGCATAAGGATCGCCAATGCGCAGGAATCCATCGACCAGGTACTGGAAGATATACTCCTGTTTTGGTACAAGATTGTTGATGTTCAGCCAGAAACGCCTGCCATCGGGGGTGACGTTCATGTAGAGGGAGGAATCAATTTGCCAGTTATTGAAGTCGCCGATCGCAAAAACATTGTCCTTGTTTGGGGCAAAAAGGCATAAAAGCACCGAGGTTGAACTGAGGTAATTAATGCCATCAATCATTCCTCCCGGAAGCTCGGCGACATGCGCGGGAGGAATGACCGTATAGGAGAATGAATCGGCCGCAGATCCCAGGGTATTCCGGGCTTCGATCCTTACCCAGTGTTTCATCCAGTTCATTCCGAAATTATCGGCAAGGATGGTATCCGTGATCTTATTTCCGGCGGCGGTTTTGATGAGGGTACCATTGACAAACAACTTCATTGATTCGGCGGTGGGGCTGATTGCCGAAATGGGGATCGGGGTATTTTGCTTGAGGAACAGTGTTTTATTGGTCGGAAGCGTAATGTTCACGGAAATGGAACTTTGATAAACATCAGCAAAAATATCGCTTCCATCGGCATTCTTACCGGTTTTAGAACCATCCGAATTGCGGAAAACAAAGGCCATTTTAAGAATTTGTTCAGTGGGAGGAACACCATAGTATTCGCGGATCGAGGGTTTGATCGTGAGTTTGTACTTGTTGTTCCCAAGAGGTGTCAACAGTGCCTTTGGAATATTTTCAGTCCATGCGGCAACCACATATTTCCAGTCGGAACCGGAGGTGCTCAGGTTGGTGATTACCCCGGTGTGGGCGTAAATGGGGGGAGCCACATTCAACAGGCCGGCGCTGCCCTGGGCTGCATCAAAGATCACCGTAACTGAGTCGCTGTCGATCGGAAATACCGGGGTAGTGGTGATTACCTGGGCCTGGCTCACTGCGGAAATAAGGCCGCTGGCGAGCATTGAAATAGCAAGGAGGAACCGTTTCATGGGAAGGGGTTTTGAATCGCAAAGTTAAATAAAATGAAGTTCAATTTAATAATAGTATCGGTGATAAGGAGAAATCCAAAATCCAAAATCCGAAATCCAATTTTTTTATTTCACGGAAACGGTCACAGCATCCCCGGTCAACCTGTCACCTGATGCGCTGATTGCAACCGACCCAATTTCATGTCCAGACCGGATGATCAGCATCGCTTTCCCGAAAAACAGGTGAACCTGGCTGGCCTGGAATGGTTCCAGCGACAAGGGGTTGCCATTCCCTACGCCGGCAATCGTTCCGGGACCTGTTAAACCCATGTTTACCAGGTTATCCGCCAGCGGGCAGGGGTTTCCATCCTTATCCAATGCCTCAATTAAAATATACGACAGATCATTCCCGTCGGGCCGGATGGTCTGGCGGTCGGGCGTGAGTTTAAGCCGATAGGGCTCCCCGGCGGTTTTAATTTCTGATTCACCGATGATCTTGCCGTCCATGGATGCAACAGCTTTCAGGGTTCCCGGCTGATACTTCACTTCATTCCACATCAGCCGGAACCTTTCCACGGAATTAGTTGAACCTGGTATTTTACACTTTTTCCCCAGTGATTTCCCATTCAGGAACAGTTCTGCACAATCGCCGCTGGTATAAACAAAAACCGGGATATTGGCGCCCTCCTTGCCGGGCCAGTTCCAGTGCGGCAGGATATGTACCGTTGTTTCCTGCGGATTCCAGTAGCTTTTATACAGGTAGTACCGGTCCTTGGGGATGCCGCATAAGTCCAGGATGCCGAAATAGGAACTGTGTGCCGCATCCTTGTCGGTCAACCCATGTTCTTTTGTCCACTCATTGTTGTATGGAGTGGGTTCGCCGAGGTAATCAAACCCTGTCCACACAAATTCGCCTGCAACATAGGGCTCATCCTGCTGCCACATGAAATCATCGTCTGCTATTTCCGCCCAGGAAGGAGCATTCAGATCATAGGAACTTACCTGCAACGAATTGGTAAAATCCGTCTTCCTGCCGGGCAGGGGCAATTCATAAAAACCGCGGGTGCTTACTGTTGAAGCCGATTCGCTGATGATCACTGATTTGGCTGGTTCCATCTGGCGGGCCAGGTCGTACCTTCGGCCGTAGTTCCAGCAATGCACATCATAATAGTCGAAGTGACGCTTCACCGCACTGTTGCGGTTATCGCACACCATGGTTACCGGGCGGGTTTCATCATATTGCCTGACATATTTGAACATCGTGTTCATGCGCTGAAAACCATTGTTGATGTTCATCTGCACATCGCCCATTTCGTTGCCGATGCTCCAGATAAAAACAGAAGGGTGATTCCGGTCACGAAGCACGAAATTTTTGATATTCCTTGCGGCAAATTCCTCAAAATCAGTTTTTTCTGTAATGTCTGCTTTTGAGTCATACTTGTCGAAAGCTTCATCAAAAACCAGCAAGCCCATTTTATCACAGAGATCCAGCACTTCAGGTGCGGCAGCATTGTGGCTTGTACGGATCGCGTTGCATCCCATCGCTTTCAGCAATTCAAGCTGCCGTTCCATCGCCCTGAGGCTGAAGGCGGCACCCAAAGGACCAAGGTCGTGGTGAAGGTTCACCCCTTTGAGCTGAACCCGCCGTTCATTGAGGTAAAACCCGTCATCAGCAGTGAACCGGATGGTACGGATTCCGAATGGTGTCGACAGGGTATCGAGTATTTCTGTCCCCGAACTGACAATTGTTTTGACCGAATACAGCACGCCATGGTTAACATCCCATTTTTCAGGGTTCATCACCTGGATGGTCGCTTCAAAATCTGTATTTCCGCCGGCCGGAATGTTGCCCATGACCTTTTTCCTGGAAATCTCTTTCCCGGAAGGGCTGATGAGGCATTGTTCGACCAGGATTCCATTTGCCGGTTTTCCCGATTTATTTGAAACCGTTGTGATGATCTTCACATCGGCCTTTCCTGGCTGTACGACCGGCGTAGTGATATAAGTTCCCCAGATGTCCGCATGCACAGGGTTCACGACGAACATCCGGATCTTACGAAAAATTCCTGCCCCGGGATACCACCTGCTGTCGTGGTTGCGGGTATCTGCGTGAATGGCGATGGTGTTGGGGGCATTTACCATAACCAGGCCGGTGATATCGAGATAAAACGAGTTATAACCATAATCCCAGCTTCCGGCCGGTCGGCCATTGATGAAAATTTCAGGAGAGGACATGATGCCATCGAAAAGAAGGTAAATGCGCTTGCCTTCAAAGGTTGGAGGAATATCGAGTTTGCAGCGGTACCATCCTTCACCTTTCCAGGGCAATTTCCCGGTATTCCCGTCGCCACCTGTGACAAAAGGCCCGGTGATCGCCCAGTCGTGAGGGATGGAAACCGGTTGCCACTGAGAATCATCAAACTTCACCTGGTTTGCGGTTTCAAAGTGTCCTTTTGCAAATCGCCAGTTGGACTGGAGGGTGTAAACCTCTCTGGCACTCAATGAATAGGTGAGAAGGAGGAATGAAAACAATGCAAACAATACACGGAATGCAGGGGCCTGATCTGCCGGCAGGCAGGATACCCCTCCCCCGCATGGGGAGGGGTGCAGGGGTGGTGTCATGGAAGGCCGGTGGTTAGCAAAATAATGGCTATCGGTAATATTTTTCATGTTGGCTGTCATTATTACTGATTGATTCATTTTATCTTCCGCAATATAGCGGCAGAGAGGGGAGCAAGATTAATTTGCCCCTTTATTGCCTTATCGGTTAACAGGTTCAGAAATTCGCCCGTTTCCGTCAGCGGAAAATTCTGATCGGTTTGTTCCAGGTTAAAGAGCACCACGATCTCGTTGCCGGTGTCAAATCTTTTATAGACCAATTTTTTTCCCTCTGCCGTCAGGAAAGCAATTTCCCCGGTTGCCAGCACCGGATTTTCTTTCCTGATCCGGATGAGTTTCCTGTACCAGTCGAACTGTTGCTGATTGAAGCCGATCGGATCAAATGATTTAGGACCAGGCTGAAAATTGTTCCGGGTCTCCGGCGAAAAAGTGAATTCTTTCCACCACAGCGGTTTACGGCAATGTGGATCATCGGCGCCCCACATGCCCATCTCTTCCCCGTTCCAGATATTGGGTGCACCGATGGTGGTGAATTCATGCACAAGGTAAAGCTGAAGCCGCCGGTAGGTCTCCTGATCCGGTTTTCCTGTCTTATATTCCGGATCATCATTTGGAGTCGCCTTGTATTTGTAATTGTTCAGATTGTAAAAGTCGGTGAGCAACCTTGGCCCGTCATGCGACGACGAAACATTCATCATGGCATGGAGGTTGGCAACAGGCAGCCTGTTCCATTGAAATTCAAGGCTGTCCCTCAGCGCCCCGGCCTCGCCCTGGGCCTTCATGGCCGGGTTGGTCCCGGCGAAGAAGTACCGCGCAGGCTTATACACCTGGTAAAACATCACGGCATCAAATACATCTCCGCTGGCATAAGGAACCGGGTCCATCATTTTAACGGGCCATTTTGCCCACCAGATTTCCCCAACAAGGTAAGCCTCCGGCTGTATTGAAAGAACGTATTTCCGGAAATCACGCCAGAACCCAAGTCCGATCTGGTCGGCCACATCCAGCCTGAAGCCATCAATTCCTTTTGATACATCCCCATCCGGGGCCAGCCAGCGTTTGGTCACTGCAAAAATATGCTGCCTGGCGCCTTCATTGATATTCCCTTCATAGGGATAACCGCTGATCCGCGGGAATTTCATATCCACCTTTCTGAGTTCCGGGAGATTGTCGACACCAGCCCACCCGGTATAGGAAAACTCATTTTCCGGTGTGGATGGATTGTCAAATGATTTGATGGCATACCAGTCTTTATATACAGATTTCTCCTGGTTTTTCAGAATATCCTGCCAGGCCCAGAACATGACCCCGGTGTGGTTCCACGAATAATCCATGATGATCTTCATGTTGCGCTTATGAACCGCTTTAACCAGTTTGAGGAATAGTTTATCTGCTGCGGTCCATCTCCATGTTGCAGGATCGTTTGGTTTTTCGCCTGCAATGATTTTGTTGTCACCCACCGGATCTGGGCCAAAATTAACATCGATGTGATGGTAGTTCCGGGCATCGTATTTGTGCAGGGAGGGTGCATCATTCAGCGGATTCATGAAAATTGCCGTGATCCCAAGTTCCTGCAGGTAATCTAGCTTGTCAAGCACTCCCTGCAAATCACCCCCGTACCGGCGGTACTGAGCCATCTCGCTGAATGGTTTCCCCGTTTTCAGGGCCCAGTCCTCCTGCTGGTACCAGTCCTGGGTCCATGGTGTAATGGCCCACCCGGCAGGAGCAATCATTTTCAATGGCGGGATGTTGATATTCTCCGGACGGGGATCATTGGTCTTGTCACCATTGTAAAAGCGTTCTACGAAAATCTGGTACCAGATCGCACGCTGAGCCCAGGCCGGCGGCTGATTGAACCCGAGGGCATTCGTTTGTGCCATCATCGCCAGGTTGCAACTGGTCAAAATCAGCAGAATTACCAGGAAACGTTTCATAATTCATTTGTTTATTATCATTGTAACTTTTTACTTTTTAATTTGCATTTTGCATTTTACATTTTGCATTTTGCATTTTAAATTTTCCAATCCCTTATTCCCCCAGCAAAAAAACCACCGGAATCTCCAGCCTTTTGCTCCATGCCCGCTCACTGTGGTCCTCCCCCGGAAATTCAAGGGTAACCCAGTTTTTTGATGTATATCCTTTTGCCTTCATCACCAGGTCGGCTTGCTGCTGGTATGGTTTGTAGGTGGCATCCAGTGTTCCGGTCCCAAAGTCAAAATATATTTTATGATTGGCGGCCGATGGCAGATGGCCTTCCAGGTATTTCACAAAGGCTTGGGGAACAGGATTTTCCGATGTTTTGTAGGATCCGGGCCAATGGGTTGAAAGGCAGGCCGCGCCACCAAAGACTTCAGGGTATTCACAAATGGCATACATCGAAATAAGGCCACCCATGCTCGAGCCTGCAATGAAAGTATTTGCACAATCGTGCAATGTGGAGAAACTGCTGTCGATGAAGGGCTTCAATTCCCTGACAAGGAACTTCAGGTAATGATCGGAGACAGGTATGCCTGCCAGTAACTTACTTTTCCCTTCGCCGACAGTATAGTTTAACAGGTCTGATTTTTCACCGGGTGTCAGATAATCCAGCGCTTTCTGTGGAAAATATTCAGTGTGACGGTATTCTCCAGTGTTCCATATTCCCACGATGATGCAGTCCCTGATCTTCTTTTCAGCGAGCAGGTTTCCCACGACTTCATCTACCCCCCAATCCTGTTTGTTCCAGGTTGTCGTTGAATCAAAGAGCATCTGCCCGTCATGCATGTATAACACGGCATATTTTCTACCGGCATCATACCCGTCGGGCAGCCATACATCCACATTTCTGGCAGCAACGAATGCAGAAGGGAAATTTTCAAACCGTTTGACGGTGCCTGATGAAAGGTGCGGCATCGGTGGTTTAAATGTCATCTGCCGCAGGATGGTAGCGCCGATGGGTTGCAGCATCACATTTTCTGCCTGGCCGTTTGTTTCATTGATCAAAGTCGTTTTCAATGCGATCCGCTGCCAGTTATTCCCGGTTCCGACCGGATCGGTCCAAACGATTTCCGGCTTGTTTCCTGAACAATACCGGTACCTCACCCTGCTGATGGGCTCATATTTCAGATCACGGAAGCCTTCAATCGGGAAAACTCTGGCAACAATTTCCCGGCTGTCGATGGGCAGGGCGAAAACAAGCACGCCGTATTTGTAGTAATAGTTGTGCTGCAGATCCTGTTTGATCTCTGGTTCAGCCTGCAGTTCCAGTTGGATGACCTCGGTTCCGGTCCAGGTTTTACTGACGAGGATGTACCCGTTGCGTTCAATGTAATCACAGTTCATTTTTATTCCCTTTGCCCATGATGGTTTTCTGATTTTTATCATGAAGGCCAATGGCTTTTTTACCGAAACATGGTACCGGATGGAATAACCGAGGGGATACCCGGTTTCCTCAATGATGCTTACGCTTTCGCCGTTTACCTGCGTATGCAGTTCGCAAGGTCCGGGAAGCGTTGCTACAAGCCCATCGGAATCCTTCATCCACATGGACCTGACATAATACGGGGTGATCCGCCCGGCGTTGGGAACACAGCAAACAGCCACATCCTGATGGGCTGGTGAATATTTGAACCGGGTTTGCCTGCCGTCATCATCTGGTTCCCCGTTTTTCGAACCATCCATGGAAAATGAATTGTCGGTTTTGCAATAGGCAATGCAGCTTTGATCGGGATGCCTTGCTCCCTGGGCTGCATTGAAAAAGATGTTTTCAACCTGGTCACCGAATGCAGCGTCCCCTGTTTTCTGCAGGAGGCTGCAATACCCGTCCATCAATTCCTGGATGGAGCAGTATTCATATCCTGTGTTTGTTGCATCTGCCTTTCTTCCGCCGATCCATTCATCGCCGATGGGACCGCCGGCCGGTGTGATACAGTCCTGGATGCGTTGAAGATAAATGTCCAGCGCGTCTTTCAGTTTCGGATTCCCGGAGGCAAACCAGGCAACGGTAAGCGGGCGCAGGTGCTCGTAGGTATGAACGCCATGCTCCTTTAATTTATAGGAGGGGTCTATGATTTCAGGATACCGGGCATCTTCGTTCAGGACATTTCCCGAAAAATCCTGGTAAAGAAACAATGCATACTGCAAGTAAGTTTTATCGCCTGTGACCTGGTAGAGCCGGTCGAGTACATCCGTGAACACAAGCCCGTGCGTCAAACCACCTGCAAATGGTTTTTCCGACCGGAACGGAGATGACTTGCCAGCAGGGTAATTGGCCATCACATCTGCCACTGCTTTTTCAATGCTGGTAAGGATATCCTTGTTTCCGGTGTATTCATACCATGCAAGCAACCCTCTCAACACGGTTGTTTTGGCCCATAATTCACCGTTTTCATCCTTGAAATGATAGCGGAGGTCTGTGGAATAGATACCCAGGTAACCATTTTTATCCTGTGATGACAGGATATAGCGGATATATTTTTCAATTTTCCTCAAATGAACCTGATCGTCGAGCAGGATGGCATTGCGGATGTAACCATCCCGCCAGTTCGATTGGGTTTCACTGTTCCACCAAAGGTATTGCGGGTCCAGTTTCTGCCCGATGTTGCCGATGTCTTTGGATTTTACTGATTGTGTCAGCCTGTCTTTCCCGTAAATGCTGTCGTGCATGAGATCAGGAACCAGTTCGTCAAGATGACCGACGAACCCGTCAAGGTCCTTGCGCATCTGTGCTTTTATCCATCCCAGGGGTAAGATCTCCCCGAACGGGAGTAGTGTCATTTGTTGTGAAACCGGTCCAATGGTTTGAAACGGGTCGTTCACCTCAGGCTGACTTTGAACGGTGCTTCCGGTCGCAAACGACAAAAGGCATCCAAGACATACAACAAAAAATTTATACATGATTCGGGAATTAACAACATTTGACAAAAATAAGAAGGATTAGGCAAAATGACACCAGTAGTTATTAATTGATGGAATTTTGATTCTAAAGGGTCCTTTACATGCAGACAAAGGTTTCTTGATCGTAACCGGTATGATTGTGCCAGAACAAAAATAAGATTGAAAAGGACACATTGGATGTTATCAGTGCTTTTTTTTCAGAAGCGGAATTAAATCGTAATTTTGTACAACAATTAAGAATGTGAATTAAATAACAAAAGAAGAAAATGAGGCCGGAAAAAATTACTTCATGGGCATTGCGGGCAATCGTACTCTTTACAACCACCTGCTTTTTGATCCTGTCGTGCAGTCAGAAAAGTTCCGATCCGGGTCCGGTCGTTGTTCCTGTTAAAGTTCCTTATCAGTGGGATAAATTCTGCATGGGAACAGACCTTTCCTATGTGAATGAAATTGAGGATTATGGAGGTCATTACAGTGATTCAGGAAAAAAGGCCGATCCCTTCGTGATCATGAAAAACCATGGGGCCAACACCGTCAGGGTTCGGTTGTGGCACAATCCCACCTGGATCGCTGCAATAACCGGTGGAAAATTATACAGCGACCTTTATGATGTAGAAAAAACCATCAGGCGTGCAAAAAATGCAGGAATGGCAGTCAGTCTCGACATTCATTATTCCGACACCTGGGTTGATCCAACCCACCAGGAAACCCCTGCCGCATGGGTTGGCCTGTCGCTGAGTGCGTTGAAGGATTCAGTCTATCATTATACCACGGGTGTTCTTGAATACCTGAAAACAAAGGGACTCACACCGGAAATGGTCCAGGTGGGCAATGAAACAAATTCGGGGATGTTGTTCCCGGCAGGTGAGGTGAAAAACGATAACTGGCAATCATTCGGAGTATTACTGAATGCCGGGATAAAGGCTGTGAGGGATTTCTCGGCTGCATCGGAGATCAAGCCCAGAATCATCCTGCATGTTGCCCAGTTTCAGAATGCAATATGGTTTATTGAAGGGATCACCAGGAAGGGGGGGGGCACCAATTTCGACATTCTCGGGATTTCCCATTACTCAAAATGGTCAACCATGAATGGCATGGACAAGGTCACCCAGGTCACAAAGGCTATCCGGTCGATTTATGGGAAGCAGGTGATGATTGTTGAGACAGCATATCCCTGGACCAGCGACGATGCCGATACTTACGGAAACATCATGGGTCAGGCGGACAGTGTTGCAGGGTATCCACTGACAAAAGAGGGCCAGGTTCAATACCTGGAGGCACTTTCACAGGCAGTTATCTCGGGCGGGGGAACGGGCATGATGTACTGGGAACCGGCCTGGATAACCTCTCCCATGCAGGATAAATGGGGTACCGGTTCATCCTGGGACAATTGCACGCTCTTTGATTTTACCGGAAATATTTTACCCTCAGCTGATTACATGAAGAAAGTTTATAAGTTCTGAGAGGAGGGATCGTGGCATTGTAAATATGATAAAACAATCTAAATCAAATCTTTATATGTTGCAAGATCAAACAATTTTTGATGCTGCCTGTGAAAAAAAAAACTACTGATTTTTTTTTATGAAAGAACGTTAATTTTTTGTTAATTTGCACCGCTTTAATTTTAGATGAGAGATAATCAATAAACGGAATGTTAAACTAGTTAAAATTAAATTTATGAAGAAACGTGTACTATGGTTACGTTATCTGTTTCTTGTGGTCACCTTTGCATGCGCATCGGTAGTTTATGCACAGGAAGTAGCCTTGACAGGACTCGTAACGGATGCATCAGATGGAAGTTCAATACCGGGAGTAACGGTTGTTATTAAGAACACAACAAACGGGACCGTTACGGATATTGACGGTAAGTATTCGCTTAAAGTTCATCCGGGAGCGGTCCTGGTATTCTCCTACGTAGGCTATGAAACCAAGGAGGTTGAATTCACCGGACAGAAAACAATAAACATGTCCATGGTTACCGGTGTAAAAAGCCTGAACGAATTAGTTGTGATCGGTTATGGTTCTGTTAAAAAGCAGGATGCAACCGGTTCAGTTTCAACCCTTGGCGAAAAAGACTTCAACCAGGGCAGAATTACTTCCCCTCAGCAGGCAATCATCGGTAAAATTCCGGGTGTCCAGGTAACCACTCTTGGAGGTACTCCCGGCGGTGATGCCGTCATCCGCATCAGGGGCGGTTCTTCACTAACGGCTTCGAACGATCCTCTTGTTGTTGTCGACGGTGTTCCCATCGACAATGCCGGCACCTCCGGCGCCCGTGGATCCCTGAGTATGCTCAATCCGGATGATATTGCCACGTATGTCGTTCTGAAGGATGCCTCAGCAACCGCAATCTACGGTTCACGCGCTTCCAACGGGGTCATCCTGATCACCACTAAAAAAGGGACTGCAGGAAGCAAGAAATTTGGTGTGGAATATTCCGGAAATGTTTCCGTCGCCACCGTGCCAAAAACCACCAGCGTCCTCAACGGCGATGAATACCGTGCCCTCGTTAAACAAAGATACCCCGGCCGTGCCGATGTTCTTGGTCTCCTCGATACAACAAGCACGACCTCGACAGACTGGCAGAAAGAGATTTTCCGTTCGGCTGTCAGTACCGATCAGAACATCGCAGTTACAGGCGCTGTAAGCACGATGCCTTACCGCGTCTCCCTGGGTTATTCTTACAATGATGGTACGATTAAAACCGATAACATGCAGCGGGTTTCGGTCGGCGCCAATCTCAATCCGACCTTCTTCAAGAACTACCTGAAACTCAATGTGAATGCAAAGTACCTTTATGAGAAGAACCGCTTTGCCGATCAGGGCGCTATCGCAGCTGCCATCAGTTTTGATCCCTCAAAACCTGTACTGGAAAACCGCACCCTTACCAACCGATATTATGGCGGTTATTGGGCATGGCTCCAGCCAGCCAATGCTGATGGAGAGCAAAACCCGGTTAACCAGGCTACAACGAACCCGGTGGCTATGCTCGAAATGCGTGAGGATAAATCGGATGTGAACCGTTTCCTTGGAAATGCACAGTTGGATTATAAACTCCACTTTTTCCCTGATATGCGTGCGGTGCTGAACCTCGGACTCGATTATACTAAAAGTAAAGGAACAGTCAACATCCCGACGGATTATACCGGAAACTGGCTTGACTCCGGACTTGCCCGCAAATACGATCAGACCAAGAAAAACAGTGTCCTCGATTTTTATCTCAACTATGTGAAAGAGGTAAAAAGCATCAAGAGCAAATTCGATGTCATGGCCGGTTATTCCTGGCAGCATTTTTATGTTGAGAACAATACCTATAATTCAAACAATGCGGTCATTTACGATTCAAGCCGCAACAATACCGTTCAGTCAAAGCAGGAATATTACCTGGTTTCATTTTACGGCCGTTTCAATTATACACTGGCCAACAGGTACCTGCTGACCTTCACCCTGCGTGATGACGGCTCTTCGAAGTTTTCAAAAGATACGCGCTGGGGTCTTTTCCCCTCCGTTGCCCTGGCATGGAAAATCAACGAGGAAGCATTCCTCAGGGATTCCAAGGTTTTATCACAGTTGAAACTCAGGCTTGGCTGGGGTGAAACCGGACAGCAGGATATCTCCCAAACATGGTATCCCTATTTGCCGATCTATACCCTGAGCGATCAATATTCCACCTATCAGTTTGGAAACGTATGGCTCAGGACCCTTCGTCCGAACGGATACGATGCCAATATCAAATGGGAAACCACCGCTACCACCAACATCGGTCTCGACTTTGGATTCCTGAAAGACAGGATCACGGGATCTGCTGATTTCTACATCCGCAAAACTTCCGACATGATCAATGAAATTCAGGTTCCTGCGGGCACAAACCTTACCAATTATATCGTTACCAATATCGGCGATATGGAAAACAAGGGGTATGAGTTCAGCCTGGGTGGCAAACCCATCGTTTCCACCGACTGGAAATGGGATATCACTGTAAATGCGGCATTCAACAAGAATGAAATCACCAAACTGACCGCGTATGATGATCCTGCTTTCCTCGGAAACTTTACAGGTGCTATCTCGGGTGGTGTTGGAAATACCATTCAGATCAACAGCGTTGGTTATCCAATCAACTCCTTCTTTGTTTATCAGCAGGTTTATGGTGAAAACGGCAAACCGATCGAAGGTTTGTATGTTGACCGCAACGGCGATGGTAAAATTACCGATGCCGACCGGTACCACTACAAAAGCCCGAACCCCACTTCTACCTTCGGAATATTTACAACACTGAGTTACAAAAAGTTGTCCTTATCAGCAGCCGGTCATGCCGCAGTAGGCAACTACATATATAATAACGGTTCAGCTAACCGGGGCGTTTATTCCAATCTGTATCGCCCGGAAGGTCCTTATCTCGGCAATGTAACCTCTGATGTATACGATGTGAATTTTGTAAATCAGCAGTACCTGTCAGATTATTATATTCAAAACGGATCCTACTTCAAACTGGACTATCTGACTTTGGCTTATGATTTTGGTAATGTGATCAAGAACACTGGCGGCCTTCGGGTTTCTTTTACCGTAAACAACGCGTTCACGATTACCAAATACAAAGGGCTCGATCCTGAAGTCAACAACGGTATCGACAACAACGTGTATCCACGTTCACGGGTGTTTGTTTTGGGTGTAAATCTTTCACTGTAACCTTCTAAAATTTATATAAAAATGAAACGAATATTCAAAATAACAAGCATGGTTGTGGCATTAACCATGTTCTTTGCCTCCTGTGTCAAGGATCTGGATACACAACCCATTGATCCGAACGACATGAACGCCGCCAATGTCTACAAGGACCAAGCCGGTTACAAACAGGTTCTTGCCAAATTATACGCCGGCCTTTCCATGTCGGGTCAGCAAGGCCCTGCCGGGAAACCCGATATCAAGGGAATCGACGAGGGATTTGGTGAATATATCCGTGGTTACTGGTATCACCAGGAATTGACTACAGACGAAGCCGTTATCGGCTGGAACGACCAGACCATTAAGAATTTCCATGGCCAGAACTGGGGATCCAGCGATGTGTTCATTGCAGCCATGTACTACAGGGTCTTTTTCCAGGTCTCTGTTTGCAATGAATTTATCAGGGAATCCACCGAAAGCAAACTTGCTGAGCGTAATATCACGGGTGCAGCTAAAACAGCTGTTGAGCAATACCGCAACGAAGCCCGGTTCCTGAGAGCATTGAGCTACTATCATGCACTTGACCTTTTCGGTAATGTTCCTTTTGTAACGGAGAACGACCCAGTGGGTAAATTTTTCCCGATTCGGATCACCCGTGAAAACCTGTATGCTTATGTGGAAAGTGAACTGCTCGCCATTGAACCCCTGATGTCGACGGTGAAGGGTGAAGAGTACGGACGCGCCGGACAAGCCGCCGTGTGGACCCTACTTGCCAAACTTTACCTGAATGCGGAGGTTTACACCGGACAGGCTAAAAACACGGAGTGTGTTACCTACTGCAACAAGGTGATCCAGGCCGGTTATTCGCTGGAACCCAATTACAAGGATCTTTTTACTGCCGACAACAACAAAACCACTGAAGGAATTTTCATGATCAATTTCGATGGTTCCAAATCACAATCCTGGGGTGGCACCACCTTCATCATTCACTCAGCAATTGGCGGCAGCATGGCTCCTGCCGACTATGGTGTTGCCGGTGGATGGGGAGGTACCCGAACCACAAGCGCCCTGGTAGATAAGTTTCCTGTTCCGGGAGACATGCCCTGGTCGTCACCCAAACCTCCCAAGAGTGTGAGAAGCTATCCCATGCTTTATGTTCCTGGTTCATACCAGGGATGGGATCCTGCAAAAACCACCACCGTGCTGAAATCAGTGGCAAGCGATAATAAATTCGAAGGTTATCTGAACTTCGCTGATGCCAATACGGAATTCAAATTCTGCCAGAATCCAGACTGGACCGTAAACTGGGGCGATGATGGTGCCAATGGTACCCTTGAACCTGCCGGCGCCAATATCAAGGCAGCTGATCCTGGATATTATAAACTCAACGTTGATATCAACGCCCTGACGTATACGATGGTGAAAACCACCTGGGGGATCATTGGCTCGGCAACACCCGATGGCTGGAATTCAGATAAGCCGATGACCTACGATGCCACCAATGATGTTTGGACGATCGTAATCAACCTGACAATAGGTGAAGTTAAATTCCGTGCAAACAGTGGCTGGGATATCAATTACGGAGATGATGGTGCCAACGGCATCCTGGAAGCTGGCGGAGCAAACATTGCAGTTCCTGCCGCTGGTGAATATAAGGTGACCATGAAATTAGGCGCTCCGGATTATACCTACACGATTGTACTGAACACACCTCCTCCGCCACCATTGGTCGATTCACGCCGTATGTTCTATACCAACGGACAATCGCTTGAAATCAATGATATCGGCATGTTTACCGATGGCTATGCCGTCCCGAAATTCACCAATGTCACTAGTGCAGGCGTGGCTGGAAGTAATGCTACCTATACTGATACGGACTTCCCCATGTTCCGCCTTGGTGATGTTTACCTGATGTATGCCGAAGCTGTCCTTCGCGGCGGTGGCGGCGGTGATCTCGCAACAGCCCTCACCCTGGTTAACAACCTCCGTATGCGTGCCTACAGCAATGATGAACGTGGCAAGATAACTGCTGATGAACTTACGCTTCCATTCATTATCGATGAACGGGCCAGGGAATTGTATTGGGAAGGACATCGCAGAACCGACCTCATCCGGTTTGGTCAATTCAGCACGGGCGACTATGTATGGCCGTGGAAAGGCGGATCAAAAGCCGGACAACCGGTTGCTCCATTCTATAACCTTTTCCCAATTCCGTCATCTGACGTGACCGCCAATCCAAATCTTAAACAAAACCTTGGATATTAATCTGTTAAAACTGATATACAATGAAAAAACTATCAATATTTTTACTGGTCATTGGGTTGTTCAGCTTGCTGTCGTGTGAGAAGGACGAAACCAAAACCATCCTGAAATCCTCACCGGGTGCACCCACCCTGACGGTTCCAGGCGGTGCTTCCCTGGTTCTTTTAGAAGCCAATGCGCTGGAACTGTTAACCTATAATTGGGCAGCTGCCGATTATGGTGCGCAGATCATTCCTTCGTATACGATTGAGATGGATAAACAGGGAAACAATTTTGCCGATCCATCATCACTGGGTGCGATCAACACCAAACTCGCATACGCTGTACTTACCCAGGATCTGAATGCCAAACTCCTGCCGTTGTTATTTGATCCCAAGGTAATGGAACCATTACCCATGGAGTTCAGAGTTGTAACGATCGTGAAGAATAAAGACGGGGTTACGATTGATTCCATCAAGCCGGTTTATTCGGCAGTGGTTAAACAAGCGATCACGCCCTATTATGTACCCATCGTTTACCCGTTATTGGGTGTTCCCGGGAGTTACCAGGGATGGAATCCGGCAGATTCTTCAACAACCATTGCGTCGTTGAAATCCAATGGCAAATATGAAGGTTACATGAACTTCCCGGATGCCAATACCGAGTATAAATTTACCCAGGGACCAAGTTGGGACAATAACTGGGGTGATACCGGTGCAAATGGAACTCTGGATAAGGGTGGTGATAACATCAAGGCCGCCGAAGCCGGATATTATAAGCTGAACGTTGACCTCGTGGGATTAACCTATACGGCTGTTAAAACCACATGGGCTGTTATCGGCAGCGGTACTCCTGGTGGTTGGGATACAGAAACACCTATGACGTACGATGCCACTAATAAAGTTTGGACGGTAACCGTTGCGCTGACAGCCGCCGAAATTAAATTCCGTGCCAATAATGCCTGGGATATTAATTACGGGGATGATGGAGCGAATGGGTCACTTGAAGCGGGCGGTGCCAATATTGTCGTACCAGCAGCCGGTAATTATATTGTGACACTCAACCTGAGCAATCCGATTTACAAGTATAAGCTTACGAAAAACTAATCCTGTTTTGTACAAAAAAAACTGCTCCGAATCCGGGGCAGTTTTTTTTTTGTCACTTATCACTTGTTATTCTTAAACAGCTTGCTGCATCCTATTGACTTTCATAAACCAGGTATTGCCAGGGTGAAAGTGCAATTTTCTCAGCTGCTTTAAATTCCTTAACCTGGCTTGTAAAAAGCTCCTTGTATTTTCCTGTAAAGCTGTTTCCTTTGAGGGTCAGCGACTGATCAGTCTCGGAAAAGTTAAGGATCACCAGCATCTGTTTAGCTGATTTTTTACGGATGAAAGCATAAACAGCTTTGTCGTTACTTGTGGCAACCTTGATGAATTGACCGCCACTGTCGCCGGTCGCGACAAGATCATTCCTCTTTTTCATATGCATGAGGGTGGTATAAAACGATTCCAGCGGGAAATCTCCCCATGGGATTGTGTCCTTATCAAAAAAGCGCAGGCGTTTGCTCATTGCCGACTCCTGTCCGCTGTAAACCAAAGGAATGCCCGGGAAGGTGAAGGTAAGTACCGCAAAGGTACGTGCCCCGGCGCCCAGCCTTTCATATTCGGTTCCATTCCAGGAGTTTTCATCATGGTTGGTGGTAAATTGCATCCGGTAGGCATCTGGTGGATAGGCCCTGCTTTCAGCGCTGAATAGCGAGTCAATTTTGTCAGCCGTTTTCTTTTTCTGGGCAATGTCGTTCATCATGCAGTAAAGTCTCCACGAATAGGTTGCATCGAAATATGCGGTATCGTGCATCCGGGGTTTTTCATCTTCGGCCAGCATGAAAATCTGTTTTGCCTGCCTGAGTTTTGGAATGGCGTCGTGCCAAAAGGATATCGGCAGCATTCCCGCAACATCACAGCGGTAGCCGTCGATATCGGCCTCTTTGATCCAGTATAGCAGGGCATCGGTCATGTATTCGCACAAACCCGGCTGACTGTAGTCAAGTGCAGCCACATCGGTCAAGTCGGCAGCAGGGGCGATGATCTTCCCGGTAGAGTCCTTCTTGTACCATTCGGGATGTTTGGAAATCAGCTTATTGTCCCATGAAGTGTGGTTGGCAACCCAGTCAATGATCACCTTCATTCCAAGTTCATGGGCCTTTTTCACAACCTCAATGAAATCCTTTTTGGTTCCGTATTCAGGGTTAACAGCAAGGTAATCTCTTACTGAGTAGTAACTTCCAAGGCTTCCCTTGCGGTTTTTTGCTCCCAGTGGATTGATGGGCATCAGCCAGAGGATATCCACTCCCATCTTCTGCAGCCGGGGCAACTCCTTCTCAAAGGCATTGAAGGTGCCTTCGGGTGTGTATTGCCTGATGTTCACCTCGTAAATTGTTGCATTCCGACTCCAGGAAACATGAGGAGAAGGACCGGTGTTTTCAGTCGCAGCCGGCCGGTTGCAGGCTGATATACCCATGATGGCACCGATAAAGATCAAAGATAATTTTTTCATGCGAATTGTTTTTATTGCCGGTTAATACCAAAACTTTCGACCAGTCATTATTTCCCTGTGAACCTCTGTATTTGCTCAGTGATACTCGTATGATTATTTTTTTTATGGAGAACCTGTGAGGATTCACAGAGGCCACAGAGGCAAAATTTGTGAATAATATCAATCAAGGGTTGATATTTAAACATATTTCAACCCTTGATTCGCAAGAACAATCGATGTCGGATTTATTAATTTGATAATATTTCAAATGAATTCCCTTTGAGTTCCAGGCTCACCTTTCCCTTTTCGGAAACGAATTTATTTCCAAACTGTGCGGTGAATTTACCTTCCATATACCGGGTTGGTAGATCGAATTCGATTTTCCTTGAAGATTTATCTTTATTGAAGACAACAATAACCGCCTTGTCGAAATACGACCGGAGGTAAACGAAAACCTTTTCATTGACTTTCAATGTAGTGAAGTCGCCATAAACCAGCGCCATGTTTGAATTTCTTAAATGGGCAAGTTTGGCGGTTGTCATTTTAAGATTCAGTTCATGCTTGTTGAGGTTGTCAAATTTCATCATGCGCCGGTTATCAGGATCGGCGGCACCTGCCATTCCCTGTTCGTCTCCGTAATAAATAACCGGGATGCCGGGGATGGTCATGTTAAACGCTTCAAGTGATGCAAGTTTCTGGTATCCCATGGTATCTTTGACCTGGATATCCCTTTTCCATCCTGCTTCGTGGTCATCTTCAGTAAAACTAAGTGCCCCGCCGGCATAGGAAATAAACCGCGACATATCCTGGTTCCCGGTGATGTTGCCCATCAGGTGATGCTCTCCGTAATAACTGAAACATTGCTGCAGGGAATAGTTTAGATCGCGGAACGAGATATTATCGATTGCAAAAGCCGATTTTGCATCCCAATACAGATTGAATTCGAACTGGGCGTCGAGCATGCCCGGGTTGATATAACTGCCAATCAACTCACGGCTACCGAAGGTTTCACCGATTTGATAAATACTGCGGTTTTCGGGGATTACTACCTGCTGGTTCAGCTTTTGGGTCAGCATCCTCCAATAGTTTTCCGGAACATGCTTGGCTGCATCGTGACGGAAACCGTCAAGTTTATATTCTTTGATCCAAAACGCGGCAGAATCGGAAACCATGTTCGCTACTTCGGGCTTGGTGAGATCAAAGGTAGGCAGGAACACGTCGAACCATGTTGTAAGCCGGTATTCATCCCATATCCGGATGTTTTTCCTGTTCCCTGGAAGATCGACCTGCGTAATCCAGTCGGGATGGGCTTTCAGAACAGGGTATTCCTGGTGCACGTGATGGGAAACAAAATCGAGGATGACGTTGATGTTCTTTCCATGGGCTTCATTCACCAGCCTGTGGAATTCATCGGCATTGCCAAAACGGGTGTCAATGGTTGTAAGCGTGATGGGCCAATACCCGTGATATCCTGAAAATTTGCGGTGAGGTGCTGGGTATTCCCTGTATCCAATGGTAGGGTTTTGCGTAATGGGCGATATCCAAAGTGTGTTGATGCCAAGGTTGGTGAAATAGCCATCCTCAATCTCACGGATGATCCCTGCAAGGTCGCCACCCATGTAATTAACTTTTGGATCGATCTCTTTGTCCTTCACAGGGGCGTCATTATCGGGTTTGCCGTTTTTAAAACGGTCGACCATCAGGAAATACATCACCATCGCCTCATGGTCGTTCCTGGTCAGGTTTTTTGCATCCGTGAGCACCTTCCCATCCTTCAATGGCACCAGGATTTCGTTTGAAATGCCTGCGTTGTTATAGGCCCATACACGGATAAAACTGCGATCGAACTCCCTGGCTTTTCGGGGAATTTCAATGGTAATTCCTGCACTGTCCCTTTTCCAGAATTTCTGATCAAGCAGATGATTCTGCCACAATACGAATATCGAATCAGCCTTATTTTTCAGGCCGATCACCATTTTTCTTCCATCACCAACCGAAGTGAAAAGGAGAGGTAACCCGGAGGGGTTGAGGTTGCCGAGGGTCAGCAGCGAATTGTACCCTCCGTTGTTGTTGCTCACCGAATCGCGGCAGTTCGGGTCTGTCTTTTCTTTTCCGTCAATAATCAGCTTGTACTGGTATTTCCCGGGAAAGAGTTGAAAGTCAATATGCCATTTGCCATCTTTTTCAAAAAGATATCCTGATGCCGCATTCCACTCATTCATCTGGCCCTTGATCTGGATGCGTTTATATTTTTTGTTTTGAGGATCAAAGGTAAACCGGTATCTCATTTTGGTCGATTTTTCGAGCAGCAGGGAATAGGGGAATCCCTTTGACCATATTTTCAGCACGGAGAGTTTTGGAAAATCCCGGCCCGCCGGTTTGATGACCATGAACACCGAATCGGCAGAAATTGCAGCATGAAGCGATTTGTCAAGCTCCAGCGAATCAATCCAGGTTGGCTTCACAAGGTAATCGGAGAGCTGAATTACCGTTGAGTCGGCATTGATCAGGATGGGGGCGGAGAGTTTGAGCATCTGTGGCTCTTTTGACAGGAGCAGATCATCATTTGATTTACAGCTCCAGAGGCATAAGGCCAGGCCTGCGGCAATAATTGGTAAATGTTTGATTTTCATGATTGTTTAATTGATTTTGTTAGTGGGGTGCGCCCGTAAAAATACAAAATTTCGCACATCAGGCACAATAGGCCACATGGGTGGCACATTCGCACGATTTTCTATTGTGATATTCTGTTGTGACTATGTGTTTAAAAAACAGGTTTATAGTGCCTGAATGATCATGCTGTCCTTGATTGTCCCGCCTTGTTTCAGCGTTAAAATATACTGTCCCGCCGGTTTCTTGTGATGATATTCAACAATATTGTCTTTTGAGGAAACAGATCTGGAAAATAAGGTTTCTATTTTTTTACCGGCCAGGTCATAAAGGGTTATTTCAACTTTTGACCCAATGGGTGCCGAAAATGGAATTGTTGTTTGCCCGTAAAATGGATTGGGCCTGTTTTGTTCCAGCTTAACCTTTTGATTGGGTTGCACACCATTCATCCCGCTCGCCCAGGGGAAAAACTGCATCAGCGGCAACCGCAGGTGTCCCCTCCAGTTGCCCCAGCTATGGCCCTCGTGCCATTCCCTGTATTGATATGGGTAACCCTTTGCTTCCAGGATATCCCTCAAACCGTGAACCATCGGGATCAGCATGGCTATATCGTAAATGCCGATGTCGATGTACAGTGAAAGGTTTAATTTAGGACCGCCGGAAAACGTTTCACTGATGGCCGGGATGACATCGCTCGACTGTGCCGCAATTTTTCCAAACTGTTCCGGATGTTTCATGCCGATGTAAAGCGAAATATTTCCGCCATCGGAAGCGCCGGCCATGGCTCTTTTTGCGGGATCTTTACTTGTTTTATACCGGTTATCCATCACCGGCATCAATTCATTCGTGATAAATTCGGTGAATGGGTCGATTTTATTTCCTGCATATTCTGCAGCACGGTCTACAGGAGGGACAAAAATCCCGATGACCGGAGCCATCATATGTTCCGAGATCAGGTAATCGAGGATGTTGTTGGCTTTGCACAGGGTGATGTAATCAAGCCCATCATGAAATAACATGACGGGGTATTCATCACTGCCAGCTGGATAGCCCGGAGGAAGGTAGACCCGTACCTTCCGGCTGTTGCCAAGAATGGTGCTTTGGAAAATCGTGTCTTTCAAAATACCATGGGGTATGGTATTATAATAGGCGATCTCTGGTGGAAAATTGTAACCAGGCATCCGCAACTCCGAATTGGGCCCAAACCCGCCCGCGCAGGTATATGGATTTTTCGGGTCCAGGATCCAGTCTGAGCCATTGATGACGAATTTATAGTCAAGCCTTGCATCCCTTTCATAGGTCGTTGTAAAGTACCTGAAATTCGACCCGCTGACGTTCGTAAAGAGCGCGTCTGGATTCCAGCCGGTCGCATCGCCGGCCATGGCTGCCGATTGAGCTGGTGAGTTATATATGAAATGCACCAGGGTATCGTATTCAACAAACGGGAACGAATTCCCGGCATTCATAAAACTGTCGGCAACCGCCTGCCGCTCCGATACCGGAAGCGAATTTAACCGGTCGAGCAGTTGCGCGAAGGTCTGGCCATTCGATGTGTGACCTGCAGCAACGGACAGGATCAGCAGGAATATCGTTTTAATCAGCCTGATGGGAACCATTACTTTTTATTTTCAGATACAAATAACCACAGAACTGCCGAAATTGCCAGTGAAACGCCACTGATCACGAAAATTATTCCTTTATCGCCTGCATTTTTAACAACAGTCCCGATGAGTGAGCTTGCAACAAGTTGTGGCAGGACAACCGACAGGTTGAAAATCCCCATGAAAAATCCCATGCGGCTTTTATCCACTTTTTCCGACATGATTGCAAATGGAAGACTTACAACCGCAGCCCATCCCAGTGTGAGGACGCACATCATTGTATAAAGCATGAATGCGCTGGAGGCGAAAAATACGATTCCAAAATAGCCGAGGGCCATGATGGCTACCATCGAAGCGTGTGTTTTGACCCTTCCCAGTTTCTTGCTCAGCGGTTCCAGCATGAAAGCAGGCCATATTGCGCCAACAGCATTGAGGATAAAGAACGACCATCCGATCATCTGCCCGAGTCTCGCATTGCGATCAGCGACTGCCATGCCCTGCATTGCCGGTAATTTTTGTTCGAGAAAGGCAAACATATAAACAAACATGGTTTGAATGCCCAGCCAGGAGAAAGCATGTGCAAAATAGATCCTGTAAAGCTGGTTGTATTGAAGCAGATTGATCTTTAATCCGTTGCTGAACTTTTTCCAAACGGATGAAAAAGTAGTCCCAGCTGAAAAATTGACCCGGAACCAATTTAAAAACCGAGCCCATGTTCCGCCGGATCCGGATTCATGTAATTTTCCGGCTTCCTCATTCAAAAAACGGGGTTCCTCAATGAAGAGCAATGGCCCGATCGAGAAGATAAGAACGATGATAACCCCGGCATAAATCAGGAAATAGTTGCCGATCAGTGCACCCATCAGGTAGGCCCCGCTTCCGAAAAGGTTCGATATGGATTGCATCCAGGTATAACCTTTGGTGCGTGGCTGACCATCGGGGGTGACATCGGCAATGATCGACCGCGTTGGATTGAAGCTGATGTTGATAGAGAGATCGAGTGTCAGGGCAACCGTAACGGCCACGGCCATGATGCTTGCAATCCCGAAGAAATTACTGATCTTATCAATGTTGGGCAATGCAAAGATCATCAGCGCAGCAAGCAATCCCCCGATGATGATGAACGGCTTTCTCCGGCCACCCCAGAACCAGGCCTTGTCGCTGATCAAACCGATGATTGGCTGACCAAGGATCCCGGCAATGGGCCCGGCTGCCCAAACGATCCCGATCTGGTCAATTTCCAGGTTGTATTTGGTGCGGAGAATCCAGCTTAAAACCGCTATCTGGATCGACAGGGCAAACCCCATCGCTGTGCTGGGAAGCCCGAGAATAATGTAGAACGAGTTGCTGAGACGCTTTTGGATTGATAACATGATTTTTAATTTACGATTTATGAAATATGATTAATTACCTCTCCCTGAATCCCTCCCCTCCAGGGGAGGGGGGATGGGGTTATTTAAGCTCTATTATCATCACCGACTTTCCGGCCAGAGTCAGCTTCGAAAGGTCTTTAATGGAACTTCCACTGATTACTTCGGTTCCCGCCTTGTACTTCTTCAGAAACTCTTTATATCGTTCGGTATCGATCGTCTTGGCTTCTTCATTGTTGTTCATGACCACCATCACCACTTCTTTTGCATTGTAACGGAAATAGGCATATATTCCATCCCTGGGAATAAAGTGCCGGAGTTTTCCGCTGTGAATGACCTCTTTCGATTTACGCCATTGCAGAAGCCTGTGGAGGTAGTCGTACATGTCATTTTCTGTATCAGTGCGACCCTGGCTGGTGAATGCGTTATGTGGATCCCCGGGCCACCCTCCGGGAAAATCTTTGCGTTTGCACCCATCGCCTTTGTCGGTACCGGTCGACATGAGCACCTCGCTTCCATAATAGAGTTGCGGAATTCCGCGGGTAGTCAGGATAAATGCCATTGCCATTTTAAACTTTCGGGTATCGATATTTTGAGAGTCAAGAAAGCGGTTCACATCATGATTTTCGGCAAAAACAACAAGGTTCGAAGGATTCGCATACGATAGATCCTGTGTGAGAATGTCATACAGCCGAAGGATTCCGGTATTCCATCCATCTTTTTCATTGAAGGCTTTACCAATTGCATCATACATTGGAAAGTCAAACACGCTGGGCAGCCATGAATTATACCCGTCTTTGTTCCTGGCATCTTTTTGCCAGTAGGCGACAGAGGCTGGGAAGTTCATCCAGCATTCGCCTACCATGTTGAAGTCGGGATACTCTTGTGCGATCCGTTTCCCCCATTCCGCCATCATGTCTTTAAATGCGTACGGGTGCGTATCGTGCCTGATGCCGTCCAATCCTGCATATTCAATCCACCAGATGCTGTTCTGGATCAGGTAATTGATCACGAACGGGTTGTGCTGGTTCATGTCGGGCATGGTTTTATCAAACCATCCACGAACAAATACATTGCTGTCGGCTGCAGAGGCATACGGATCCGAGGCTGTTCCTGCCCGGTAGTTGGTGCGCGTAAATTCTGGCCACTCATTCACCCAGTCGGCCGAGGGCAGGTCTTCCATCCACCAGTGTCCGCTTCCGCAATGGTTGAAGATCATATCCATGATCACCTTCATCCCGCGTTGATGGATTCCATCACACAGTTTCACATAATCATCGTTGGTGCCGAACCTTGGATCGATTTTATAATAATCGGTTGTGGAGTACCCATGATAAGAATAGACTTTCTGGTTGTTTTCAACCAAAGGGTTGATCCAGATGGCGGTTGCACCCAGGTCGCGGATATAATCCAGGTGATCCGCAATGCCTTTGATATCTCCCCCGTGACGTCCGTCTTTGTTGGCACGGTCAACCGTTTCGATCATTCCGGGCATGTTGTCGTTTGATGGATCTCCGTTGGCAAACCGATCTGGCATCAGGAGGTACAGCACGTCGGAAGCCGAAAATCCGTGACGGGTTGCAGAACCCTTTTTGCGGCCTTTCAATTCATAAAGGTATTTGGCGATCACCTTGCCTTTTGATTTAAATTGAAATGAAGCAATTCCCGGGCGTGTCCCTTTCCCAACCGTCAGATCCAGGAACAGGTAGTTGGGATTGCTTAATTTGTTGATCTTCCTGATGATCAACCCGGGATAGTCAATCGAAACCGTGGTAGTTGAGATATTTTTTCCATAAACCAATAATTGAAGGTCCGTGTTTATGAACCCCGTCCACCAAAAGGGCGGTTCAACCCTTTCAAGGGTAATTTCCTGAGAATAAATAGCAAACGGGGAAAATAGAACAAATAAAAATATCAAACGAAACCTGATTAATTGATTATTATAAATATTATCAATCATGATAAAAAATTTTAACCGCAGAGTACGCGGAGACCTCTGCGACCTTTGCGGTTCTTTTTACTTTTTACTTTTTATTTTCTTACTTCTTCCATAAAGCAACGTGAGATGTGCCAGCTTAGCAGCCAGTTCCGGGCTGAAATCATCAGGAAGTGCACGCCACTGCCAGTTGTTTTGTGTTGTCCCTGGCAGGTTCATCCGTGCAGTGGTGCCGAGTCCGAGCAGGTCCTGCATGGGAACGATGGCAGTATAAGCCACCGATGACCAGGCAAGCCGGATAAATGACCAGTGGATGTCGTGATCAACCGTATTCATGTAATCGAGCACATACTTGCGGTCGTCGGGAGTGGCGGCATTAAACCAACCAACAACGGTATCATTGTCATGCGTCCCGGTGTAGACGATACAATTTTTAACGTAATTGTGAGGGATATAGTCGTTGGCCTCCGACGAATCGAAGGCGAACTGCAGGATTTTCATGCCGGGAAGGTCGAAACCATCACGAAGCTCCTCAACATCAGGAGTAATGACACCCAGGTCTTCAGCGATGATCGGTAAAATGCCAAACTCCGTACGAAGGGCATCAAAGAATTCTTTTCCCGGGCACGGGATCCATTCGCCTTTGATGGCAGTTTTTTCAGCAGCAGGTACGGCCCAGTATGCCGCAAAACCCCGGAAATGGTCGATGCGAATGATGTCATAAAGGAAAAGACTGGTCCGGATTCGATCGATCCACCAGCGGTAACCCGTCTCTTTTAGCACATCCCACCGGAAAAGCGGGTTTCCCCATAGCTGGCCGGTTTCGCTGAAATAGTCTGGTGGTACACCGCCAACACGGATCGGGTTCAGGTTTTCATCAAATTCAAAAATTTCAGGATTGGCCCAGGCGTCTGCACTGTCGAGGGCAACGTATAGCGGGATATCACCGATGATTTTCACCTTGTGGGTATGGGCATAGTCTTTAACTGCAATCCATTGCCTGAAGAAGAGGAACTGCATGAATTTATGAAAATCGATCTCCTCGTGAAGCAGTGTCTGGATGGCCTTGATGGCTTCCGGTTCCCTCATTTTAAGCGGATTTTCCCACAGGTACCATGGTTTCTGATCCCGGTTCGCCTTGATGGCCCTGAAAAGTGCGTAATCATTGATCCAGATCGCCTGGTCTTTTAAAAAATTCCGGTAGGCCATTTTATCGACATTGTTCGCATTCAGGGTAAATGAATGATAGGCTTTATGCAGCAAGGGCAACCGGGTTTGCTGTACACCTTCGAAATCGATGGTGCTCTCAGGAAAATGGGGATAATCAGCCAGATCATCAGCAGCAAGGAGCCTGGATTTAACAAGGATATCGAGATCAATGAGGTTCGGGTTGCCTGCATGGGCTGAAAAACATTGATAGGGTGAATCGGCATAACCGGTAGGACCCAGGGGTAAAATCTGCCAGTATTGCTGTTTTGCCTTCACCAGGAAGTCAATGAATTCATAAGCCGATGTTCCCAAAGTTCCTATTCCATATTTACCAGGCAATGAAGTGGGATGGAGCAATATTCCTGATGCGCGTTCATTCATCATTTTAGCTGTAGTATTAAATTATTAATGAGGGTTCATATTGATTATTGAAAATTTTATATTCACGACCGGTTGAATTTGATCAGGCAGGCTGAAGCTTTTTATTATTTTTGTATGTTACAACAAGCAGTGTGGCTATGGAGGCAATGGCAAAGGAGAATCCTCCGATGAACATCGCACTCATGGGTTTACCTTCAAAGAAAAGTCCAACGACATACCCGAGCAGGCTAGATGCAATTACTTGTGGTGCAACGATGAACAGGTTGAAAATCCCCATCATGACCCCAAGTTTATCGGGAGGTAAAGCGGGTGCGAGCATGGCATAAGGCATGGAGAGAATGCTTGACCAGGCGATACCGATGCAGGCCATTGAAAAGAGTAATCCATATTTATCGGTCATCAATGGAATGCTGAGCAGTCCGATGGCACCCATAGCCAGGCATAGTGCATGGATCATCCTGGGACTGGAAAATTTCGTAACCCGCATCAGTGCAAAGGAAAATAAAAAACAGACGGCATTGTACATGGCGAAACAAAAACCTGCCCAGGCCCCCGAAGCTTCCATTTCCACAGTTCCTTCATGGGCATGGAACACATTGCCCGAAATTGCCGGTGAAAAATAGACCCACAGGCAGAACATGCCGATCCAGGTAAAGAATTGCACCAGCCCCAGTTCCCACATGCGCCTGGGCAAGTGCCCAAGAAGTTTGACGATTTCTCCCATGCCTAAGGTCCAGTCGAACTTCTGCGACCGGATCGAACCAAGTTCGTTCTCATCAGGCGGAAGTTCTTTGGTGGTGAAAACGGTCCACAGAACAGCGCCGATAAATGCCACGGCACCGATGTAAAACGATAATGTGACGGATGCGGGAATATGACCCTGACCGGCCGTATCCCTGGCAATTCCGAACCAGTTGGTCATCATCCATGGAAGCGCCGAAGCGATCGTGCCACCCAGGCCGATGAACAGTGACTGGATGGCGAAACCCTTCGAATTTTGTTCTTCCGGCAGGTTGTCAGCCACCATCGCCCTGAAAGGTTGCATGCTGGCATTGATCGTTCCGTCGAGTACCCATAGCAGCCCTGCTGCAATCCAGAAAGTCGGAGAATTGGGCATGAATATCAGGGCAAGGGATGCCAGGATGGCTCCCGCCAGGATATAGGGCCTGCGGCGGCCCAGCCTTGTCCAGGTTCGGTCGCTGGCCTGCCCTATCAGGGGTTGTATGATCACTCCGGTAACAGGGGCAGCAAGCCAGAGAAGTGCGATTTGACTTGGCTTGGCCCCAAGATAAGAATAAATTGCGCTCATATTGGCCATCTGCAAGCCCCATCCGAACTGGATCCCCAGAAATCCGAAACTCATGTTCCAGATTTGCCAAAAGTTCAATGCAGGTTTTTCCTTCATCAGGTTTTATAATTTTATCATTTTCAGTGTTCAAAAATAAGAACTTTCTATTACTTTTATGGCCCAAATTTCATGTATGATCCGAAATCTTTTATTGATCAGTAATTCAACCAATGCCGGAGAGGAATATCTTGCCTGGCCACGTACCCATATCAAGGAATTTCTCTCGGGATTCGGGGTGCGCAAAGTACTTTTCATCCCTTATGCCGGCGTAAACCTGACCACATCGGGTGTTGAAAAATCATTTGATCTTTATGAAGACCGCGTGAAAAAGATCTTCAGGGAGATGGGGTTCCTGTTGCATTCCATCCATCGAGAACCCAACCCGGTGGTCGCGGTAAATGAAGCAGAATCGATCGTAATTGGCGGCGGAAATACATTTCACCTGGCTTTGATGATGCAGGAACTGGGTGTGATGGAAGCCATCCGGCGTAAAATTTCCAGGGGAATCCCTTTCGTTGGGTGGAGTGCAGGCGCAAATGTTGCTTGTCCGACCATGAAAACCACCAATGATATGCCTATTTGCGAACCACCTTCGTTCAATTGCCTCAAATTTGTTCCGTTTCAGATCAACCCGCATTACCTTGATGACAATCCGGAAGGCCATGCCGGGGAGACCCGGGAGCAGCGCATCCTGGAGTTTCTCACGGTAAATCGTGAGGTTACGGTCGTGGGCCTGCGTGAAGGATGTTTGCTTAAAGTGATCGGTGACACCATGAACATGACCGGCAACCGTTCATTGCGTGTATTCCGGTATGGGATGGAAGCGCAGGAGTTTCAGGAAAACGAGAATCTGGATTTTTTGTTGAACACACCCTGAACCCCTCACCAGCCAGGGAGCAGATTGTCGTTCCTTCCCTATGAGGGGACGGGGTCAGGCGGATGATGGTTTAATACTTTATCACCCGCACCATGCCAGTCTGTCCCGATTTTGTCGTAGCCTTAATAAGATACAACCCGCGAGGTAATGACCCGCATGCAATCTTGAGCGATTTTAAACCGATGTCATCTTTTACAAGGACTGCCTGATTTAAAAGGTTTATAACTTCAACCCGCTCGATCTCTTTTTTTGTTTCAATGAATAAATACTCGGTGGCAGGATTTGGATACACCCGTGTGATCAGGTTATGATCACCAAATCCCAGATCCCATGCAGAAATGTTGGTTGAGGAAACAACCCTGACCGGTAAACCGGCAGCTGAATCGCCGCTTGCAGCCATCGGGGTGACCTCGAAAACAAGCCATTTGGTGATGTCGAGGGTGTCGACCACATAGGTGATTTTTGTTGCAGAATCAATGGGAACCGCGTCGGTGCCCTGGGCATTGGAGCTTCGCAGCCACCGGTACGTGGAAATCCCCTCCGGAATACCATTTACGTTTTCATAACCATAAACGCCGCTGAGGAATTTTTTATAAATAAGGAGTCCCTGGATATCAACGTTATAAACCCATGGCCGCATGGGAATGGCCGGGTTGTAGTTGTTGTAATAGCAGCTGAACAGGTTGGGATTCTGATGGATGGTATCGTGGAAAGCATAAGTCCGGTTGGGCTTTCCAGCAAGTTCGGCAGTATTCCAGTTTCCGTTGATCCTGTATTTGAATTGCAGCGGACCCTGTTGGATCCAGGTAGTATCTATAAACAGGCCAAGAGAATATATCGTGTCTCCATCCGTATCGAATAAAACATCATTGGCCCCGTTTCCATTGAAATTACCGGCAACATCCAGGTAGTCGCCTGCCGCATCGAAATGATGGGCTTTCACGTAATAACCCATGTCGCATTCGAAGGTCATCAGTCTTTTAGCCGGGTTGTAATTGTTATAATCACTTGCTACCTCCAGCAATGTATCCGGGATCCGGACCATCCGGTTTGGCAGGTAGAGCAATTCTGTATGCCCGGAAGCACTGTCTCCTTCATTGATGCGATATTTGTATTGCTGCACCGAGCCCGGATCAAGAAGTGTATCCACATAAGAAAAATTCAGGGTTGTGCCAACCTGCTGCATTTTCGGGGACCCTTTCATGTTGTTGATGGTGCCGATCATGTAAACCGAATCGGTCAAAGGGTTGAACAAGCCGTATTGCACGGCGTACTTCATGTTTACGGTAAAAGTCGTGATGTTGAGCGGTTCATTGTTCCACCATGCCGATACATTTACCATGCCAGGCCTGGCGGTGACCGAACGGTTTACCGTTTCTGATAACGAATTGTTGATCCTGAAATTATAATGGTACGTTGCACCTGAATCAAGCTGGTTAAAAAGGATCCCTGTATAATTGTACCCGGGCCCCTCGACAAGCGACAGGGGTTGGATATCATGGTCCATGATGAGGTAAACAAAATCTGAATCCGGATTGAAAATGTGCTGGTTTACAGCTTTGGTCATATTCAGCTGGAATGAAACCGACCACGTGGTATCTGGGTTTGCAGCATGATCAGCGAAAGGAAACAGGAGGCACACGGTCGAAATTAGTGTCAGTGCCAGCATGATTTTCCGGATAAAGGCCGGACGAACAAGGAAATTCATATGATCGTAAATTTAGCTCAGGATTATCGGGCAAAGATACGAAAATTATGAAGGCTGGACCACACGTTCGAAGACCAGCGCGGTGCGATTGGTATTATAAATGGAGAGGTGGTGTGAACCATCTTCAGGATGATGCAGGGTCGTGTAGATCAGTTTGTCGTTCACCCTGTCAGGGCCTCCGAATTCAGCACGGTCGGAATTGAGCACGATTTGGTAATCCCCCGGTTCCGGAACCGCAAAAGTGTAATCGGGGATGGACTTGCTCACATGAAAGTTGAACACAAAAATAAGTCCTTGCCGTTTGAATATGATGGTTTGGTTATCACCATCCATGTTCATCTGGTCGCCAAAACCGACATTAAAAAGTTTGTGTGATTTCACCAGGGCGATCATTTCCCGGTCGAAGGCTGCCAGGAACCGGTATTTCAGTTCAGGATTTGCCAGCAACGACCATTGGCGCCGTGCATATTTGAAACTCCAGTTGTTTCCTTCACGCGGAAAATCTACCCAGTCGGGATGGCCAAATTCATTGCCGATGAAGTTCAGGTATGCCTGCCCGCCCAGCCCGATGGTGATCAGCCTGATCATCTTATGCAGGGCGATGCCGCGGTCGATCACGTGGCTTTCGTCATTCCTGCTCATTTTAAAATAAATTTCGCTCTGCATCAGCCGGAAGGCGATGGTCTGATCGCCGACCAGCGCCTGGTCATGCGATTCACAATATGCCACGGTTTTAACGTCGGGTAAGCGGTCGGTCATGACAGACCATAATTCATGGATGTCCCAGTCTTCGTCTTTTTTTTCTTTTAAAACTTTGATCCAGTAGTCTGGAATGGCCATGGCAAGCCTGTAGTCAAAGCCGATGCCGCCTTCGTTCACAGGCCGGCAAAGTCCCGGCATTCCGCTGACGTCTTCAGCAATGGTAACAGCGTGCGGTTTTACTTTGTGTATCAGGGTGTTGGCGAGTTGCATGTAGATCAGGGCATCCCATTCAACCCCATCTTTAAAGTAACCGTCACGATCCCAGACTTCACGGTATCCGTGGTCGAAATACATCATGGAGGTGACGCCATCAAACCGGAAACCATCGAAATGAAACTCCTTTAACCAGTATTTGATATTGGATAGCAGGAACTGCAATACTTCCCGCTTGCCATAATTGAAGCATTTCGAATCCCAGTGGGGATGATTTCCCCGGTCGCCGGGATGAAAATACTGATCATCTGAGCCATCGAACTGGTTGAGTCCTTCTATGGTATTTTTAGCGCTGTGGGAATGCACTACATCCATCAGAACGGCAATGTCCTGTTCATGTGCTTTTTTGATCAGGTATTTCAGCTCCTCGGGGGTGCCAAACCGGGAAGAAACTGCAAAAAAATTGGTTACATGGTAGCCGAAAGATCCATAATAGGGATGCTCGGCAATGGCCATCAACTGGATCGTATTGTAGCCCGAGTTTTTAATGTAAGGAATCAGGTGATCGGCAAATTCGGCAAAGGTGCCGACCGATTCCTGCTCCTGCGCCATCCCTACATGGCACTCATAGATGAGCATCTCATCCAGGTTGCGGATGTCAAAGCGGTCGCCTGACCAGTCGAAGGTCCGGGATGGTGCCCAGTGTTGCCCGGAAAAACCCAGGGTGGCAGGATCCTGAATTACCCGGTGGATATAGGCGGGTATTTTTTCATGCCAGCCAGCATCTGAATGAACCATTACCTTGACCCTGCTCTGGTGTGTAAACCTGTCCTTGTATTGTTCATCCGGAAGGAAAATTTCCCATTGGCCATATTTATTCGGGGTCATCCGGTGCAAATAGCGCTGCCAGTTGTTGAAATCACCAAACAGGTAAAGGTCCTGGGCTTTGGGCGCCCATTCCCGGTAGTACCACCCTTTGAGTGAACGGTCATAATGAAATCCGTAGTACTGGTAGGCATTGGCAAATTCATTCAGACTGTTCCAATTCCCTTCAATTTCCTGCAATGTTTGCTGGTACCTCGTGTAACGGGCAGCAATATCATCTGCAACGGGTTCGAGCCAGGGGTCGTTTCGGACCAGTGCAAGCTGTTTGATTTTTTTTTCTTTCATTGTTCCTGGCAAGATGATCTATCTTAAAATATCTTATTACTATCAAGAGAAAACCTCAACTGTGAAAACGAGCTAAACGAAGAGTGCAATGACTAGAATAAGGATGATCACCAATGGTGCAACCACCAACACTGTTTTACGGTCGCGGGCGATGTTGGCGTTCATCACATCAATTTGACGGAGACAGGTTTCATCTCCCGGGTGGTATTGCAGTGCAGCCTTGAACTCCTCGCGGGCAGAACGAAACAGGTCGATTTTGATGAAATTCGCCGCCCGTTCTGTGTGTTCCCTGAATTTAAGCTGTTCGTGTGTCAGATGTTCGTTGTGTTCAGAATGATGTGCCATACTATTTGTCTTTGAGACCCAAAAGTAATAAAAAACAACCGAAAATTGAATTAAATTATCAACCGGATAAAACAATCGCGAAAACATCCAATTGTCCGCGGTCAGCCCTAAAGGCTATGTCTTTCCATTTAAATCTGACGTCCCACGTCTTCCTATTTGAATTTATACGTCAGCCCAACTCCCAGCAGTTCTTTGAATTGCGTTCGCGGGCCACCTTTTGGCTGTTTCACCGGATCGGTGACAATATTGATGTCATCGTCATAGATCAGCTGGGTTTGAATGGATGCCGCAAGCCATTTGTTAACCTTTAAGCTGAGCAGGAGGCTCCAGTTGACGTCGATATTTCCGAATTGATGTAAGTAGTCGGTAAAAAGTTCGAGTGTGGATGAAATATTGATATTCTTTGCAAGATCCTTGTTCAGGTCGACCCGGAGATAAGGGCCAAATTCGCCCCGTGCTGTTTTCCCATGATGAAAGCCCGAGGAATCAATATACGAGCGCTCTACGCCATAGGCCCCTGAATCTGCCAGGCGCTGGTCGGTCACAAAGGTAAACCGGCCTGAAGAAGGCGAAAGATAGACGTAGAACCATTTCACCGGTGCATACGTAATACCTGCCCCTGCAATCAGATACCCGGGAGCCATGAATGTGGAGACAACCGTACTGTCATCCGGATAATTGTACCCGGCGGAAAACTGGGAGCGGAAATTGGCCAGAAAAGTGAGATACCATTTCTTATTGGGATGCAGTTCGTATCCGTATGCGGTGGTCAGCTCAATTTTATCATTCGTTTTGTTGTAAGTGGCATCGCTGCCTTTTCCCAGGATATTGAAACCATATCCCAGGTCGACTGTGTTGCCCCATACATGTTTGCCGTTCCGGTAGTTTGCCTTGAAATTCACCCAGGCGACCAGGCCGACCGAGTTTTGACCACCTGCAGCCCAGTTGGTAAAGGAGGCCTGGGTAAACTGCAAAGAGCTGGTGCCCTGAACCAGCCAATGTTTTTTGGAGGTATCTGCCGGGGCTTCGGCCAGTACATCCGATTTGACTTTTGCAACTTTCTGGATTTCCTGGGCCAAAATAGTCCCTCCAAACAAAATACTGAACAGAATTATTGAGATTTTTTTCATTTTATAGCAGTTTTAGGAAGTTAAATAAAGCATCTTTCACCACGACAGGCACATTCGAACAGAAAAGAACCATCATTGAAATTTATCGGGAAGGCAATTTCATATTCGATAAATCAAATCTTTGTGATCTAATGTACCTGATGTGGTCGTTTTCAATAATAAATCGTAATTATTTCTTCAGCAGATCCCTTATCTCCGTAAGGAGTTCCTGGTCTTTGGTCGGAGCCGGGGGTGGGGCAGGGGCCTCTTCCGCTTTCTTTCTGCTGAGGTTCATCACGGCTTTTACCATCATGAAAATCGCAAATGCAACAATGGTGAAATCGACCAGCGTCTGAATGAAGTTGCCATATTTCAAAGTGACTGCTTCCTTTGCAACTTTACCGGTTGCAGGATCCATTACTGCCTCGCGAATGGTGAAGGCGAGGCTTTTAAAGTCCATACCTCCAACCAATACCCCGATCGGGGGCATGATGACATCATTGACAAGTGATCCGACTACCTTGCCGAAGGCAGCACCGATGATCACACCAACGGCGAGGTCGATCACATTGCCACGCATGGCAAATTCCTTGAACTCTTTTACTAATTTCATGGCTGAGTTTTTATTTTAGCCGCAAAAATAATCAGTAACCGGACAAATTCCAAATTAGTATTGCAATTAGATTGCAAAGGAAGACAGGCGGCCACTTTCCACGTCCCATATCGGCAGCGAAAAATAAAAAGCAGCTCCCTCACCCACTTCTCCTTCCGCCCAAACTTCCCCACCATGCCGTTGAACGATCCGCTGAACAATGGCAAGTCCTACGCCCGTTCCTTCGTATTCCTGTTCGTTGTGCAGCCGCTGGAATACGCCGAACAATTTACTTGAATATTGCATATCGAATCCGGCGCCATTGTCTTTGATACAAAATATGCATTTTCCGTTTTCCTGGAATGAAGAAACTGAAATGATCGCTTTCTCCTTTTTGGAACTGTATTTTATGGCATTGGAAAGCAGGTTCGACCACACTTGCCTGATCATCACAGGGTCGGCAGGGGCATGGCAGATCTTGCCAATATTCAGGGTGATCCGTTTGCGGGATGTTTCGTCGGTCAATTCCAGGAAAACAGAAGACAGTACATCTTTCATATTGGTTTCAGATGGTTGTAATTCGATACGGTTTAACCGGGAAAATGAAAGAAGATCTTCGATCAGATGACCCATTTTCAACGAATTATCCTTGATCACAGTACAAATCCGCCTTCCTTCTTCATCAAGGTATTTTGCATAATCCTCCATCAGGATTTGCGTAAATCCGTGAATTCCCCGCAGTGGTGCGCGCAGGTCATGGGAAACAGTATATGAAAATGCTTCCATTTCTTTGTTTGCAGCAAGAAGCTGGGCCGTCCGTTCCTGAATCCGTTGTTCCAGGGATTCATTAAGGATTTTTATCTCAGCTTCTGCTTTTTTCCGCTCAGTAATATCGAGACAGTGGCCGATATAGCCAATGAATTCCCCTTTGCTGTCATAACGGGGGCAGCCATCGTCAATGAACCACCGGTACTCGCCATCATACCGCTTCAACCTGTATTCCATAGAAAATGTCTTTCGACGATCAAAAGCGTTCAGGTAAATTTCCATGCAATGCTGCAGGTCACCCGGATGAACACTTTCCGTCCAGCCGTTGCCCAGTTCCTGGTCAAGGGCCCGGCCGGTAAAAGCAAGCCAAACCCTGTTGAAATAGTTGCAAAGTTTATCGGTTCCTGCAGTCCAGATCAATGCCTGGCCTGAATCAGCGAGTATCCGATAATTCCGTTCACTGTCGCGCAATTTTTCCTCACTCTGGTTGATTAGCAGTTTTTCCCTGGCTTCTTCAAGTGCACGCCTGATGGCCAATGGAAGTCTTTTTGGCTTGTCTTTGAAAACATAATCGACCGCACCCATTTTTATCAGTTCGATGGCCTTTTCCTCCCCGATGGACCCGGAAACGCAAATAAACGGAATCTCCGGGCTGATTTCATTGCACATGCTCAATGCTCCGAATGCGTCAAACCCGGGCAATTTGAAATCAGCCAGGATGATATCGTATTTACAGGTACGGAGTGAATTAACAAATGAACTCTCTGTATCGACACGGGTAATGTCAAATGAAAAACCGGCTTCGATCAGTTGTTCCCTTATCAGTTCAAAGTCCCTCACATTATCCTCCAGGGACAATATATTTAAAATCTCGGTGTTGCTGCTGTTTATATCCATGTCAATCCCGTTTATCTGGTGGCAACTCGTTCAATAAAGCCCAGAAAATACCAATATTTTTAACCGCCTCCATGAAATCCTTGAAATTTACGGGTTTCACCACATAGGCGTTGACCCCCAGTTCATAACATTTCTGCAGATCTGGTTCTTCTTTTGAAGAGGAAAGGATTACGACCGGGAGCGTTTTGAACATGGGATCGCTTCGAATGGCTTGGAGCAATTCATGTCCATCCATGCGCGGCATTTTCAGGTCCAAAAGCAAAACCGCAGGGTTCCCTTTTTTACGCATCTTGTATTTCCCTTCGCAGCGCAGGTATTCGAATGCCTCCACCCCGTCCCTGACAACAACAACTTTGTTTGCAAGGCTATGCTCCTTCAGTGCTTCAAGAGTCAATTCGACATCCTTTGGATTGTCTTCAGCCAGCAGGATTGTTTTTAATTCAATCATGGGTAAAACTCCCTTCTGTTAGTGATATTATTCAACTGTCATTTAATTTATTGCATTAACCGACCCTTGGAGGGTCCGTGATGTTCCTATACATCCCCTCCCATCACCACAGGCAAAGAAAAAAAGATGGTCGCACCCTTATCCACTTCCGCCTCCGCCCAGGTGCGGCCTCCATGCCTCAGGATGATCCTGCGCACATTGGCAAGCCCGATACCGGTCCCTTCAAATTCTTCGGTGGCATGCATGCGTTGAAATACGCCGAATAATTTATGTGCATATCGCATATCGAACCCGGCTCCGTTGTCACGAATAAAAAAGACGAATTCATTTTTGTCTTGATGGAATCCGATTTCTATCCTGGCAATTTTTCTTTGCCTTGTAAACTTGATGGCGTTGCTTAAGAGGTTGATCCATACCAAACGCATGAGTGAATAATCCACCACAACATTCGGCAAGCCGGCAACAACCCATTTGAAGTTCCGGCCATGACAATCGTCGTTCATGTTTTGAATCACGTCCTGCACCAGGTTGTTCATATCTACCTCAGACACCTGCATCTCCTGGCGGCTGTTTTTTGAGAATTGCAGCAGGTCGTCAATCAACGAACCCATCTGGTTTGCTGATTCTGAAATGATATCAAGGTAATGTGTTCCCTGTTCGGGAAGCAAACTGTGAAACCGCTGGATGATCAGGTCAACATATCCGCTGATGTGGCGCAGTGGAGCCCGCAGGTCGTGCGACACAGAGTAAGTGAATGCTTCCAGTTCCTTATTGGATGCTTCGAGCTGGGCTGTACGTTGCGCAACCCGTTGTTCCAGCGTAACATTCAGGTCTTTAATTTCATCATAGGCAGCGAGTAGCTTCTCCCGTATCAGTACCTGGTTTGTGATATCATTGATGGTGGTGATAAAATACATCCCCTTACCCTGCTTGTCCCTTTGCAAGACGGTGGATACGTCGACCCATACCATACTGCCATTTTTATGAATGTACCTTTTTACCCATCGTGCTTTTTCGCTTTTAAAATTGATGAGTGATTCAATGACAGCGGTGTCTTCTTCAATATCGTCCGCATGGGTAATTTCCTGCCATTTGATCATAGACATCTCTTCCATGCTATAACCGAGCATATCGCAAAAAGCAATATTCACCTTCACACTCCCGTCCATGTAGGTCATTGATTTACCAACTGCGGCATGTTCGAAAACATTCTTGAATTTTTCAGCACTCAGCCGCAATTCCTCTTCCGTTTCAAATTTTTCGATGGCAAAACCAAGGTCACTGGTTACTTCATCAAGGAGTTCAATTTCTTCTTTGTCAAAGAAATACGGAATATCCGAATAAATGTTCAATGAACCAATAACCTTGCCGAATACTTTGATGGGTAAAGCAATGGAAGAACGATAACCGTGTTTAATCGCCTCTTCCTTCCAGAGGATCATACAGGGGTCATTTTCGATATCATGGCTCACATGATGCCGCCCTTCCCTGATCGCTATGCCTGTAGGACCATGCCCCTCAGGGATATCGTTAATGGAAATTTCAATGATCTGATTAAGATAATCTTGTTCATGGCCCGCATAAGCAACCGGTACGACAAATTGTTCTTCTGAAACCAATCCGATCCATGAAAGCTGGAATTTCCCAATCCCAAAAGCAATCTGGCAAACCTCCTGAAAGAGCTCATTTTTATCTTTCAGGTGTACAATTGCTTTGTTGATGTGACTGATGACCGCATAAACACGATTCGCTTTTACAAGCATCGCTTCCGCATGATGGAAACTGGTGATATCCATCACCGTTCCGGAAAAACATACCGGTTGCCCCGAATCGTTGTAAATTGGGTTTCCCTTAACCTGGCAATATTTCAACCGTCCGTCATTTGCCAGCAACCTGATTTTCAAATCCAGCGGCTCATGTGATTTAAGTGAATGCTCAAAGGATGAATTGTAGCGTCCCAGATCGTCAGGATGAATGTACTTTCCGTTTGTTTCAAATCCTGGAACGTAATCCGATCGGGATACGCCGAAAATCCGGTAACATTCATCCGACCACCATACCTCATCTGTTTGCATATTCCATTCCCAGCTTCCGATCAAGGCAATTTTCTGGGCTTCGTTCATCTTTGCCAGGAGGATGGATTTGCCGTGCTCGCTTTCTTTCAATGCCTGTTCCTCGCGTTTCCGCTCGGAAATATCAAGGAAGACACCCTCAATCCTGACAGTTTGATTATCTTTATCTTTGACCGTGTGTGCACTTGCCAGGATGTTGACAATGTTTCCGGTTTTTGTTTTAACATCAATCGGGTATTTTGATATATAACCCGAGGATTTCAATATTTCGACATATTCGAAGCGTTTTTGAGGATTCACCCAAAAATCGGGGAGATGCCTCCCCCTCATATCCTCTGTTTTGTCAAATCCCAGGAGGCGGTTGAATGCCTCGTTGTGTTCCAGCAAGGTTCCTTCAGGAGTGACACTATAAAACCCCTCGTCGAGATGCATGATGTGCTGGCGGAATTTCTGCTCACTCTCACGCAACGCAATCTCAGCCTTTTTCCGTTCGGTGATATCAATTGAAAGGATGAATAATCCTTCAGGCGAAGGCTGGATGCTGAGGTCGAACCATCCGGCAGATCTGTCAGGGAAAAAAAATTCATTTTCCAATTTGAGAGGAACACGCTCCTTCATCGTTTGCTCCATCAGATGGAAAAGGTTCGTATTGGTGCCATCCGGCCACACCTCCAAATAGGTTCTGCCTAGCAGTTCTTCTTTCGGTCGCCGGCTGTGCAATCCCGCGGTGCCGTTGAGATAAATATATTTCCAATCGAATCCGATTATCTGGACTCCTTCAAGGATATTGTCAAACGCAGCCCTGAACTTTTCTTCACTGATGCGAAGCTTGTCTTCATCCATCTTGCGGCCTGTGATATCACGCGTTATGCTGATAATATGCGGAACGTCATGCAGATTGATGACTGTGGCTGACATCAAACCGAAAATCTCAGTCTGGTCTTTTATCAGAAACCTGGCTTCAAAGTTTTCACATGACCCCTTTTCCTGCAGAATGCTGACGATTGTCTGCCGGTCATCTGAATTTTTCCAGATATTGATTTCCAAAGATGATTTACCAACAATCTCGTCACGGGTATACCCGGTGATGGTGCAATATCCTTCGTTTACATCCACGATCATGCCATCATTCAAACGGGTGATGACTGCTGCATCGGGGCTTGTGTTGAAAATCAATTGAAGATCCTCTTTGGCCTCCGCCAATCCGCCGTTCAGTCGCTGGTTGAGCATGATGATCAGCCCGAATGTCCATAACAGGCTCACGATAAGTGCATCGAGATAAGGGATAAGATTGAACAATGAAGGGGTGAAAAAATTCTCAACCGGTGTGCCGGTGAAGATCATCAATGCACGGTATGTAAAAATGCCACCGTGCACGATGAATACAAAAGCATTGAAATTGGAAGATGAAACAATGGATTTGGTTTTATGAATAAAAAAACTTTGTGCGGTGATAAATGACATGATCGCCAGGGTGATACTAAACAAACCTGAACGAATCTGAATATTATTGTCAAAGAATAAAAAGTAGGTTAAGAGCATGAAAAATATCGCCAGAACAGGAACGATTACCCACAGGTTGACCTTCAGGTTGAAGAACCGTCTCACCCCGATGTACAGGAAAACAGTTCCGGCAACGATCATGGAATTTTGAATGATAATGATCACCGGCAGCCATAGCGTTACTTCCCGGAAGGGGATGATTCCGAAACCGATTACCTCTGCTGCACTCCATGCCAGCCACCAGCCAGGCCCGTTATAGGATTTATTCACCATATACTGGTGATAGAAAACCAGTACCTGGATCAGATGGGTGAGCCCCAAAAGGATGACGAGGGTATGAAGATCTATATTCATGGAAACAAGAAGGTTACCATTGCCCAGAACCCGTCAATTGGCGGGTTGCCACAGTCAGAATATTGAAAAGGAAACATCGGATGTTTTTGATGCTTTTAGTTTAGTGAAACAGGTCTGTGTAATCTCCGCCAGTAGGTTTTAATAATCGTAAACAGAAAATCAAATATACACTTTTTATGTGCCATATCAAAGAAATGTTTTTCAATTCCCTGCCCTGGCTTGGGCAGGAGGGACTCATGGGGAACCCTGGTTCGAAAACGCAGCCTAACACCTATTATTTTTGTTATATTTGCCAAATAATTTAAAACAATCTGACGATGGTGCGAAATTTACTTTTTACAACCGTTTTTTCCTTGTTGTTGCTTGCGTTGCATGCTCAAAATATGCCTGTTCATCCTACCGACATTTGCAAGGGAACCTATTATGGGTTGAGCAAACCTTTACGTGATATACCGGCAATGACGGCTGCTGAATTTCATCAGCTTGAATTAAAGGGGTTGCAGCGCACACTGAACAAAGACCTGAAAAACCGTATTTTCCCTTATGCGGCCACCGCATTGCCTAAAGGGATCGATCCTGCAACCCAGGACTTCATGGGCGCTACCATCGGCAATAAAGACCCGCTTAAAAATTTCAATGGACAAACCTCTCCCTATTACCCCCCCGATGACAATGGAGTTGCCGGCCCCAACCATTATATGCAGACCATCAATACGGTTTATGCCATCTATGATAAATCAGGAACGCTGGTTGCCGGCCCGACCAATATAAACCAATTGTTTGGAAATGTGCCGGGAGCCAACCGGAACGACGGAGACCCGATTATTCTGTATGATGAGGCAGCTGACCGGTGGTTGGTTACCGAGTTCTCGATCCCCTATTCAGGGACCAACTATATGCTCATGGCGGTTTCTTCCACCAACGATCCAACCGGTACCTGGCATCAGTATTCCTTCCCGGTGGCTTCGATGCCCGACTACCCGAAATTCAGCGTTTGGCGCGATGGATATTACATGGGCGACAACAATGCTGGGGCCAACGACATTTATGTGTTTCAACGGGAACAGATGCTACCGGTGGAACGGCGCTGGCAATCGGATTCGTCAATGCCTGGCTCCCGAGCTCCGTGGATGGTTTTATGTGCGTTCCGCCAATTGACAATGATGGCCCGCTGGCCCCCGCCGGGACACCAGGCATGTACGTTGCATTCAATGATGATGCCCTGGGTGGAGGTACCGACCAGCTTTGGCTCTATGAACTGACTGTTGACTGGACGACCCCGGCGAACTCAGGCTTTGTGCGTACCCAACAATTGGATGTGCAGCCATTCAGCAGCAATTTTGGTAATAACTGGAATAATATTGAGCAGAAAAATACAAGCCAGCGTGTGGATGGAATTCCGCAATGCATCATGAATGTGCCGCAATATCGCAATTTCGGTTCCTATCAAACCATTGTTTGTTGTCATACTGTCAATGTTGATGGGGTACGCCATGCAGGGATCCGCTGGTATGAACTGCGGAAAAGCACGGGCAACTGGGAAGTACGGCAGCAGGGAACCTATGCCCCCGATTTACAAAGCCGATGGATGGGCAGCATCATGCTCAACGGGTTCAATGAAATCGGACTGGGTTATTCGGTTTCAAGTTCCACCATGTTCCCCAGTATTTTCTATTGCGGACAATCAGCCGGGGCCTATGAAAGTGCATCAGGCATTCTTGATATCGCTGAGGATACGATCCAGCTGGGGGCATATTCTCAAACCGGAGCCAACAGATGGGGCGACTATGCTCAGCTTTCTGTCGATCCCACCGATGATAAAACTTTCTGGTTTACAAGTGAATATATTGGCAGTGGCGGCAGCCGCAAAACAAAAATCGCCTCATTCAGATATCAATTTGCACCCGGAGTGTTAACACGGCCTGCTTCCGCTGTTACATCTACCACGGCAACCCTGAATGGCATGGTGAACCCCAATGGGATACCAACCGATTACCATTTTGAATATGGCAATACCCCTGGAACGATGAATTTTATCACCCCGTCCGTTTCAGCAGGTTCCGGTTCCGACAGCCTCAATGTAACTGCTGATGTGACCGGCTTGTTGAGCGACACAAACTATTTCTTCAGAATTGTGGCCGTTAGTTCAGGAGGAACCGCTACAGGTCTCAGGGTGAAATTGACGACTCCTGCTGCACCGTTTGTTAACGTTACACCCATCACCCAGAACGTGCCTGCCATTTCGGGCAATACCGAGTTCATCGTTGCCTCCAACACAACCTGGACGACACAAAGCGATGCGTCATGGTGCACCCCTACACCAGCGGGGTCAGGCAATGACACCATCCGTGTACTGTATGGCGATAATCCTACCGTAACGGCTCGTATGGCGTCCATCACCGTTACCGGTGCAAATGCCGGTACGCAACTGGTTACCGTATACCAGGAGGCAGCTGCGCCAGTACTTTCCGTTTCTCCCGCCAACCAGGGAGTTTCACCTGCAGCCGGAATCACGCAGTTCGATGTGGCTTCCAATACTGCCTGGACGGTTACCAGCGATGCATCCTGGTGTACCGTAACACCTGCAGGTTCTAACAGTGAACCGGTCGCAGCAACCTATGAAGAAAATATTTCCATAGCTCCAAGGGTGTGTAATATTGCTGTTACTGTATCCGGACTTGCCCCCCAAACCGTCACTGTAACCCAGGCAGGGGCTGCTCCGATTTTGGCAATTTCCCCGCTGAACCAGAATGTTTCTTCGATCGCAGGCAGTACAGCTTTCGCAATTACTTCAAATACCATCTGGACTGTAACCGGGAATGCATCCTGGTGCGTCTTTACGAATTCAGGTTCCGGAAATGGAACCCTTGTTGCTGATTATACTCAAAATACCACCAATCAGCCCCGGGTGGCAAACATTGAAGTGACCATAGCCGGACTGCCGGTGCAGACCGTCACCGTGACCCAGGCAAAATCAAGCATTGGCGTGGAAGAAAATGTTGCCGGCACCATCCGCATTTATCCAAATCCTACCTGTGGAATTTTTAAAATCGTTCCGGGCCGGGCAGATGGCCGTGCCATGGATGTGAGCGTTCAGGATTACAGCGGCAAGGTCATTCTTAACAAGCACTGCAAGGGCGAAAAAGACTATCAGATCGACCTTTCTGAAGCATCACAGGGCACGTATAACATCATTGTAAAGACAGAAACCAGTATATTGGTGAAGAAACTCGTGATAATGAAATAAAAGGCAGTTTCCAAAGCCAGGTGTCACCGTAAGACGCAACGATGCAAAATAATGTTATTAAATTTCAATTTTCCCTCTTTGCGCTAAAGAAGTTAATTCAGACTTAATGAAAGTCCCTGTTTGAGAAAAACACAGTATTGGTGATTATAAATAAAATAGCCTTTTCCAAATACTCTGTTCCGGCCGGGCTGTTGCTTTTGAATTTCATCCTGAAAGTAATTTACCTCGATAAAACTTCCATCGCAAACGATGAACCTTTTTCAATTTATATTGCACAAATGGATGTTCACTCCATTGTATCGCAATTAAGGGGAGGGAACAACCCGCCATTGTTTGAAATCATTTTGCATTTTTGGATCAGACTCTTCGGTATTTCCGCCTTTTCAACACGATTTTTGCCCCTGCTTTTCAGCGTGGCCACTGTTTTTTTTATTTACAAAACCGGCATTGATTTTTTCAATGAAAAAGTAGCCGTTATTTCAGGGTTATTGTATACATTTTCCAACTACCAGATATATTTTTCGCATGAAGTGAGAGTCTATTCGCTCTTTGCTTTGCTCACGGCAATATCCATGTTTGCATATTTCAAACTCATTGAAAATAAGCATCAGAAACCTTACCTGGTTGTTTTGATCCTGGTAAATATCCTGCTGATCTATGCCCATTTCTTTGGCCTCTTTATTCCGCTTATTCAATTGCTTTGCTGCATATTTTTCAAAGAAATTCGAATAAAAATTTTGAAAACATATTTTATTGTAGTCGGTTTTATAATCCTTTCCTACTTGCCTTATCTGACTGTAATATTGACCAGGTTTATTGATGCAGCATCCAATGGAACATGGGTGCAGCCTTCGGTATGGGAGGATTTATACACCATGTTGTGGCGCTTTTCAAATGCACCTGTTACAACAGTCATTTTCTTAATTGTTCTGGCGGGTGCATTCATTCAATTAACCCGGAAACACTTCAGGGGAATATCCATTTACGGCAAAGTGATTCTTTTTTGGTTTTTGTTTCCTTATTTTCTCATGTTTCTCGTTTCTATGAAATACCTGCCATTCAATGTGCCTGTTTTTTTTGACAGGTACGTTGCCTTTATATCCATCGGGTTTTATCTGACGGTAGCTGTTTCGTCAGACTATCTATTTTCACAACACAGATATGGCAGCTATTTGATTTTTTTGCCGGTCGCATTCATCATGATCACCTGTAAACCCGACGTTGATAATAAAAGACATGTCGGAGAGTTGATGGATAAAGTGAAAGAAATTAAAACCGGGGAAACAGTCACTTATTTCTGTCCTCCAAATTTTGATTGTAACTTTGTTTATTATTACAACGCTGGTTATTTCAAAGATGTAAACGGGACAGATTTTCCCGGTAAAATGCATCAGTTGCTGGCTCAGGACCGGATATACCCGGTAATTGATCAGGATCAGATTGACACAAATTTGATCAGCCATGCTGATAAAATTCTTTTTATCGATGCAGCAGCAGATTTTTTATATCCTGAAAACAACATTTTTACTTTTTTATCCCAGCGATTTCCAAAATATAAAAAATACAATTTCCCTGAAATATTTGCCTTGTATGTGTTTGAAAATTAACCATTGTTGCACTTATTGAATTGACCAGATGCACAGGTGTTGCCATCAGATCTTATTATCGCTTCTTCCTGTTTTGGTGCTGATCGCCTCCTGTTCCAAGGATGGGGGGAACTGCATCACCAATTCAGGGCAGGTGATCATGCAGGAAAGGGAACTTGGAGATTTCGACACGATCGCGATGTATGACCATGTGAACGTAATCCTCACCCAGGATTCTCTCAACCGGGTGACCGTAGAAGCAGGTCAGAACATCATCAGCGGAATAACGACTGAAGTGGTGAACCGTGTGCTGATCATCAGGAATCTCAATCAATGCAACTGGCTTCGCAGCTATGACAAACCGGTCAATGCCCATGTCTCTGTGAAAAACCTGCGCTCCCTTTATTATAACTCCTCGGGGAATATCACCAGCACGGATACCATCCGGTCTCCCATGCTGATGATCGATGCATGGGGCGGATGCGGGACGATTGAACTCACCCTCCGGGTAACCGAAGGGTTTTTTATCCAGCACATTGGAACAGCGGATATTCGCCTCCATGGAATATGCAACATCTGTTCAATTTTTGCAGGAGATTTTGGCCTGATTCAATGCAGTGACCTGCAAACCGGATATTCGTTCACAAAAAATTACGGAACAAACGATTGCTATGTCAAGGCATCACAATACCTGGAGGCGACGGTTGGTTCGGTCGGCAACATTTATTACACAGGACATCCGAATACCGTTACAACCTATATCTACGGTTCCGGAGCCGTGCTTCCGATGAAGAAATAATCTTTCTTCGTGTGGATTACGATGAAAAATCAGAAGATTCAATCCTGATCCGTGTCAGTTTCCTGAAACTGACCATCCTGTTGGCCTTTTCATCAAACAAACGGTAGGTGAGGGTCCTGAAACTGGCCCAAAAGGTCAGGGGTTTGATCTCCCGGAACATGGGATTCTCCCGATGGCACTTTGCCAGTTTATAATTCGGGATCATCGGACTGAGGTGATGGATATGGTGAAATCCGATATTCCCGGAAAAAAAACGGAGTATCCGCGGGAGTTTGTAAAAGGAGCTGCCTTCCAGGGCCATTCTTTTATAATCCCAGTCATTGTTCCGTGCCCAGTAAATCGGGTTGAACTGGTGCTGTACATAGAAAAGCCAGAAACCCATGATCCCGGCAATGGAGATGATGAGCAGTTGGATGAGCAGGAACGTTGTAAAACCCATCAGCAGGCTCATTAAAAAAGCAAAAACAACCAAACCCGCATTGGTGGCGTAAACTCCAATCCGGCCTTTATGGTCCATGGTTTTCCTGGTGAACCGGTTGACGATCACAAACACAAGAAATGCCCCGAGCCCGAACATGGTCACCGGGTGCCGGTAAAAACGGTATTTGATCCTGGTCCATTTAGAGCCTTTCAGGTATTCATCCACCGTGAGGGTCCATACGTCTCCGATATCGCGTTTATCAAGATTCCCGGCTGTTTCGTGATGGATATAATGTTCGTGCGACCAGCTGTAATAAGGGGTAAATGTCAGGATGCCGATAAATAATCCGACCGCATCATTCAACCTGCCTGTCTTGAAAAAAGAACCATGCCCGCAATCATGGTATATGATAAAAAGCCGGACGAGCATACCGGCAGCAGGAATAGAAAGTCCGACAGAAATCCACACGGAAATGGAAAGACTTTCATACATCAAAAACCAGGCAAGAGCATAAAGAAAAAGGTTACCGGAGAGTTGCCACCAGCTTTTCACAGCATCGGGGCGGTTGTATTTCGCTATTATTTTTGTCCAGGAGGTGTTTGATGTTTCACGCTGATTGCTAAGTGAATCCATCTGAAAAATGTTGTTGGTTAATATTCGTACAAAGATACGACAAAAACCGGACGAAATCTTGTTTAGATTAAATTAAAATAGGCAAACTGTCCGGGGATAGCGCCTTGAGCGGAAAAGTTATGTCAGAACATGCTTGAACATGCTTGAGAAAGCTTGGGAAAGCTTGGGAAAGCTTGAACAACCTTACCGGCACCTACAGGCCAGCTTTAGGGAAGATACAGGGAAGGTACCGGAATGTGATCGGCCGGCATCATTTTCTTCACCGCGAAGGAGCGAAGACATGAATGATTGAAAATCATCATTTTATCAGCGTCTTCGCGCCTTCCCGGTGAAGGAGGCTACCTTGTCTTGATCAGTTTGATGGTTTCCGTATAATCATCGGCAATCACCTTTATAATGTACAGACCGGCGGGCAAGCCCGAAGTCGCGAATTCCTGCTTGTCAATGCCGGTCATATTCGAGTTTAGTACCTTGTTCCCGCGCATGCCGTAGACTTCAACTTTGACATTTCCATATTGCCTGTCGCCCTTTTGCACGATGGTGAAATTCCCGCTGGTCGGGTTCGGGTAAATGGTGAACCAGGTTTGTTCGAGCTTCACCGGAGCCTCCTCCTGGACAGGAACAACAGCAGGTATATAGTATATCAAACCGCCGCAATAAGTTCCGGATGAGATGTAGGCGAGCATATTTCCGCCTGGCAACACCTGGGTTCCCTCCAGGAAGGTGATCGACTCCCCTGCGATAAAGGTGGCAGCTCCGCCGCTAACCACTGTAAAGGGCGTAGCGGCTCCGCCCACATAAATAGTCTTGTGGGCATTGTAACAATCCGTTGTTGTAATATTTCCTGAGACATAAATGATCTCGCAAAGGTTATGGGTCAATACAACTGTCCAACTGCCGGTGGTCGCACAAAATGCGGCATCGGTAACAGTCACTGAATAGGTGCCGGCAGTAAGTCCTGCAATATCCTCAGACAGGGCCAGGTTGCTCCAGAGATACGTGTAGGGCGGGGTGCCACCGGTAACAGTAAGGTTGATGTCTCCATCACTAGCCTGCGGGCAAAGCTCATCTCTTACCACAGCCGACAAGATGATTGCGGCTGGCTCAGTGATGGTCCAGCTTCCTGTTATTGTGGCGCTCAGAAAATCGGTTACCGTAACCGTATAAATACCGGCAGTAAGTCCGCTTATATCGGCAGTTGTTGCAGAATTGCTCCATAAATAGGTATAAGGTGGCTGGCCGCCACCGGTCACGGTGGTGATCGATCCGTTCGACATGCCGTTACAGGTGACATTGGCTACAGTTCCTGTCAGGGTAAGTGGAATGTTAAATGGCACACCATCAAACTCATCGGCTCCGAAATCGGGAGCAGTAGCTCCGCCATTGACGGAACCGGTTGGCCCCGGCCTGTTCTGGCCATCATAATCGGTGGTCACGGCAGGAATGACGGTTCCGCCAGATTCTAAATGAGTAGGGGTGGTTCCCATGTTCAGGTGCAGGTTCCCTTTCGGTGCATTGGTAAAAGTGATTGGAACTGCGGATATGCTGTTCCCGTCGCAGGAAGAAGCGGTTTTCCAGGATGCAAATGTCTGATCGCCCGACCAATACCCTATTGTCGCCGCATTGCTGTTAAGCACATTGTAATCGGTAGCATTTGCCCCCCAGCCGATTGGGCTGCTGATTGCTACTCCGTAGTTATTCGTCAGAGCATAGTGTTTCCCTGTTCCGCCCGACCGGGTGTTGTTGAAAATATTATTCCTGGCATCAATCGTAAAGACAGTTCCGGCAGTTGTTGAAAATTCACCTCTCTGAAAACACATGGAAGGTTGGGCGCCAGCGATTACAATGCCCTCGATATTGATCGAATTATAGTATATCTTTAAGGTCGTTGCTACTGAGGCATTGGATTGCGACCAGATGCCTATAAAAGCAGTGTTGCTGGTTTGCCCGTTCCCCAGTGAAATCATGTTGTTGTAAATATTGGTATTGGCACCGCCGCCATCCCTGATGAAAATACCGGTGGCAGTTCCGGGGGCAGTAGCTGAAATTGAAGTACTTGCGTTGCTTAACTCGGAAATAGTATTGTTCGCAACGGTAATGATTCCAGAAGGTGTATTGTAAACGATGCCTGCCAGGGTGTAGCCTCCTGTACCTATGTTTGTCAGGCTTAACCCGCTGATGGTGTTGTTGGATATTACAGGATTTGTAGTTGCGGTCACCAGGATCCCGATACCGGCTAAACCGGCGGATGTATAAGACGTGCCGGAGCTTGCTGAGGTCAGGCTTGTTACGGTATTATAAGAGATATTGGTTGTTCCGCCGGTTGAATAAATTCCTCTTAAAAGTGCGACAGACCCGGAAGAATTCAGATATGCGTTCCTGACAATATTCGGTGCGGTGATCGTCCCGATGGTGACATTCCCGGTTTGAGCGTTGCGGATTCCCTGGAAAAGCGATGTTCCTGATGTGGTGCTGAAAGTCGTACCAATATTCGACAGATTGGCTCCTGTCATCAGGTTCCCCATCCTGAGATTCGGATAGATGGGGTTGCCAATCGTATTTCCTGAAACAACGAATGTTCCGTTGGCTCCGTCCGTGTTGATACCGTTGATACTGCCGCATGTTGTTGCAGTGGCTCCCATCGCGTCAAGGTTTTGAAGGACGTTGTTTTGTATGTTCACCGTGTTTGAGCTGGTCACATAGATACCGCCAATGGCACCGCCGGAGGAAGTACATACCGTATAAATGCTGCTGGCGGGCGATCCGATGGTATTTCCGGTTAGGGTGCCGATGTTGACATTCCCGGTGTTGACAGCGATTCCGCAGAAAACGCCCAATGCGCTTGAGGTACTGCTTGAAGTATAAAGGGCAAAACCCGCGATCAGATTATTCTGGATGGAGGAAACTGTGCCTCCTGCTGCAAAAGCACAATTGATGCCCACATATTTGGTTGCATTGGCAGCGCCGGTCACAGTATATGCAGTGGGAAATATTCCTGACACAGAACCGGAAGTAAGGCCTATCATGTTGGTTGTTCCGGTTCCGAGGGAATTTGCAAATCCGATTATGTTGTCAGTGATGGTATAACCCGAGCCCGAGGTAATGAAAATACCGTTATGGGTGGATGGAGATGAATAAAGCCTGGTTACCGTTTGATATAATTTGTTATTGGTAATGATCCAGGCCGAATTGCCTGAGTTGATATTCATCCCGCAGGTGGCTAAACCAGTGTTGAAATAATCAAAGATGTTATTGTTTAAAATATTGTTTCCGCTGTTGTCGGTTCCGGCACTGAGGTTCATCGAATAAATGCCGTTGAGCGGGTTGCCTTCGCTGGTGGGGCCGATGTTGCAGTTGCTGATGACATTGTCGTCATTCCCGGTTGCGGTGCCTGAACCGAAATAGACTACGCCAAAAATTGCGGTGGCTCCCTGAAGGAAGCAGTGAGTAACTGTGTTGTTGGTAGCATCGGCTGTAAAACGGATCGTACTTGAACCGATCGTGCTGATATTTGTAATGGTGAGCAGATCCAACCCGTCGATCGTAACGTTGTCAGCGCCGTTCAAATCAATCAGATGACCGGGAATATTGCCTGAAATGCTCCGTGGAAGGCCTCCTGTAGGACGGATCAGGATATCGGTATAGGAAGCTGGCCCGCTACCGCTGAAATTCAGCACTGCTGATGCCGTTTCTATCGGGTTTCCAGAAATGCCAATGGTTATGGAGCCGGTGTGTATACCGGCATTGATCGCATCAAATGCCAATTTAAGCGTTGTGTAAGGAGTGGATGGGCCGCCGGTTGAAACATCAACCTGGGCAAAGCAGTTTGTTACACCCAAAAAAGCGAGTAACAGCAACGTGATGAACAAGGTGTAAAACTTTTTCATGGTCTTGGATTTTTGTGAATAACTGTATCGTTCATTTTATGGAAGCAACGAAGATATGAATAAAACTTCAATAAATCAACCCCCTTTCTTAATTAAAAATTTCAATTTCCTCATAACATTCTGCATTGAACCGTGCGTTAATTCTTTACGATGGGCCCTGGTCCGGGAAGATGCGATTTGCCTCACTTCCATGGTATGTTCAAGGGTTTGGTCTGTGTTGATCATTTGTTGTAGGTTTAGGTGGATAACTGGATTTATTGATATGATTCCGCGCCCCGGATATTTTCATGGTCCGGGATGTGGGTAAACAAATCTGTTTGTAAAATGGCTTTGTCAAGATTACGTTCCAGAATGTTCTTAATTCCCATATAAGTTACTTTGGATGCCGCAAGTGCACGCCGACAGGCTGCTTCAAGACGATCATTGCCGTATTTATAACACAGGCGTAGAACGCCCAGGCATGAGTTGTATGTCTGTTCAATAAAGATCTTCTGTTCGAGTATCTTGCTGATTGCACTGGCTGTACTTTCTCCTGTCTGCATGCCTTTTTCGATAAAGTATTCACGGGTATAGCCCTTGATCCTGGCGTAATGATTTTGGTCCGATGGCATATGCTCTTCAAGGGTGGCGTGCCCGTTTCGGTGGTAGTTCCGCCGGTGACAAGCAATGCGAACCGTATCAAGGTAGATTTCCACATGATCCGTGTCATAAATGAGATGTACCGTTTTACCGATGTGCTGGTATGGAATACTGTAGTGATGCCAATCCTCTCCAAGGGTGACATGAGAGTTTCGTTGGACCTTTACTTCAACCTTGTTTTTAGGTACAAATTGCCCGGCAGGTAATGGGCGCAACAAGGTTTTTTCGTGAAGCATGAAGCGGTCTCGACGGCTGTAATCACAACGCTGGAGGTTACGGCTGTTGAACCTGTCCAACTCCTTCCATAAAGCCTCATTCATTTGATCCAGACTATGAAAGATGCTGTTGCGCAATGGAGCGTAGATCCTGTTATAAACAGCATTCACATGACTTTCAACCGAAGCTTTATCCCGCGGTTTTGCCACCCGCGCTGCCATCAGGGTTGTGCCATAATGCAATGACCACTGCTGGGCGAGTTCTTCGAAAGCAGGCTCATACCGGTTACTCTTTTTTACAATCTGTAACATGTTATCAGTCTTGGCTGAGAGAGGAACCCCATCAAAAAAACTTAAAGCATTGTTCAGTGTTTTAATAAGAAATGGCCGCTTTGCAGAAAGCATGGCCTCGATGTATGTGTAGCCTGAAAAGGGCAGTGTACAGACAAGTACCACACACCAGATGATCTCACCCGTTTGATAATCCACAAACGAGATCTTATCTCCTGCAAAGTCAAACATCATACTGGCAGCAGGTTCATGGTCAAAAATCATAACGGCTTTACGGGTTTCAAGAAAACGGCTCAGATGTTCACAAAACTGAGTATAACCGTAACCATCATGAACCATCTGCCGATACTCTTCCCATAAAATCATCCGGGTTGTATGGGGCTTTTTAAGCTCATCACACAATCCTGGTATCCGCTGCTGAAAATCAGCAAATTTTCGATCCAATTCAGCAGAGGGTGGTTCATCATAAACCAGTGATGATAGTTCTTCGTCAGTAAGCTTTAAAAGCTCTTCGGTGCTTTTATTCAACCGTTGAATAAGCTTCACGTAGTCATTCACGGCATTGCGTGACCCGTGAATTTCCACGGCTATATCACGATTGGATTTGCCCTGTGATTTTAATTGCAGAATGCGTCTGATTTGCAACATGGTTATTGGCTTGTTTGACATCGTATAAAGATTTATTCTTTATACGAGCCCATGTTGCCTTTGATACTACTGGCTCACTTTATGCCGGAATGTCAGGTGCGTTATTCAGATAGAAAACCGAATTTTTACACTTCCTTACTTTTTTTAGCAAATAAAATTGGCATGGTTTGCTCCGGAATGAGTGGCACGGTATAGTCCATCAAAAGATGCCAATGATATCTTACGCTCTGTTTTAACTGACAAGCCTTACGAGGAATTCTGGATTATTCTGCTTAACCGTTCAAACCGTGTTATTGGACAAAAATTGATCAGTGAAGGAGGAATATCAGGTACTGTTGTTGATCCTAAGAAGGTGTTTAAAATAGCCCTTGATCATCATGCATCAGGAATCATCCTGGGACATAATCATCCTTCAGGGGTAACAGCTCCAAGCGAAGCGGATCAGAAGATTACCAAGAAGATTGTCAACGCTGGGCAGTTATTGGAAATCGTTGTATTGGATCATATAATCATCACAGATGATGGTTACTACTCTTTTACGGATGAAGGGGCACTGTAATTCTGTATTAATGAATTGCATGAAACTGTAGCAACCTGCACCCATCAATTACGTACACATCTTACCGACATAGGAATGCTCGTTGTACCAGCTCCCGAAATCAAAGTGGCAGTATTATAGTAAAGTTCACGATAATATGCATCAGTTCCGCTTCCATGTGATATCCAAAAATCAGTAAATAGTGTCGGTCCTGTTGACATGTTTCCAGAAGGAAGAGCAGTAAAACCGCTGCTATTTGTCGCTCCAGTATTTGGTGACGCCCAGTGCACTGTTCCTAATTCCTTTAAGTCACCTCCTAAATAAATATTTAAATACCACCATTCGTCAAACGTAGAAACATGCCACCCTGTAGGGCAAATCCCTTGGACACCTTCGGTTATTGAATATTGCATCATTTCATTCCATGTATATAATCCACCATAAGTAGTGCAATTATTTTCAACATCAGCATAACAGTATTTTTCAATAATGTTGTTATTCGTTTGGGAAACTGTTCCATCAATTCTTTCTCCAACATTAAGATTCTCTTTCATCCAACAATTATTACCAATTTGGACAGTATGATATAATTTACCATCTCGGTTATCAATGAAAGGAGAACCACATAATACAGGAGCGATATTATTTGAGCCAAACATCAAGTCCCTCCATGTATAAGTAGTGCCTGTGTAAGCATAAAATTTATGGTCTGTGGTGCAATAGACAATCAGTCCGTCTACAGGATTTGGGATCATGCTTATTTGGTCTAAGGTCATACGTGGGACAAGCACACCTTTTTCAAATGATTTGACATCCAAGATTGCAGAATTATCAGGCTGGCTACCATCAGTATTAACGGCTATCTGTGCAAACAATGCCCTGCTAAACAGCAGGAGTAAAAGAATAAATAGGAGAGATTGTTTCATGGTCAAATGCTATTGGCTGGTTAATAAATGATTTACAGTTCGTTTTCAAATAGAATGGAAGAGTAAATGTAATTAATAAAAACAAAATCAAACAAAATGATAACAGAAAGCGAACAAAAAGCCCTTCAACTGGCAAAGAAAGTATTTGAACATTTCACCCATGATGCACTGCCAATAGCAAGAGAAACCTAAGTGATACATTCCCAATATGGATAAGTCTTAATATGTCCGGTTACGGATACATTCAATCAATCACTGCCCATCCAACGGATCCGAACATTGTTTATGTTGTTACAAGTTCGGGTTATATAAATCCTGCAGGGGTTTATAAATCAACGAATAAGGGTGTCAGCTGGACGAATATTTCTGGCAATTTGCCTTGGATCGGAATTAATTGTATTGTATATGACAAGAACAGCAATGAAGGATTATATGTTGGCACAAAAACAGGAGTGTTTTATAAGGATGCAACAATGACAAACTGGATGTCTTTTAATAATGGTTTACCGAATGTACATATTAGTGAACTTGAAATATTTTATAATCCATTGAACTCTTCTAATAATAAACTTAAAGCAGCTACTTATGGCAGAGGGCTCTGGGAAACACCTGTTTATTGTTCATCTACTCCTTTAACAAATACAGTTTCCGGTACGGTATCAGGAATGGTGTGTTATAATGCCTTGCAAACAATTACTGTGGCGGGGGGTGCTACTTCATTGACAGTGCAAAGCGGAGGTATTGCGAACATGATTGCTGGACAGAATATAAAGTACTTGTCAACAACTTCAGTTCAATCCGGAGGCTATATGTGGGGTCATATTGCACAAAATGGTCCATGGTGTCCCACTCCCTCAATGCCTGCAGTTATAGCAAGCCAAGATGGACCTATTCTTGGTGTAGAAACATCATCCTTCATAATCTATCCAAACCCAACCACTGGAAGCTTCATTCTTGAATTTAAAGGGGATGTTCCGGTTGGAAAAGTTACAGTTGACATCTTTGAAATGAGGGGAGAAAAGGTGTTTTCCGCAGGAATAGCAGGGGAACGCAAACATGAGTTCTCTTTATCGGAGAGACCAACTGGAATCTATTTTATCCGGGTAATCACTGGTGACAAGTCTGAAACTGCAAAGATCATCAAGCAGTAGTTATAGGACGTCATTTTCGTGTGGATGACCTTCGTATAGACTGACCTTGTGAAGTTCTGTTAAGTTAATCGATAGTTCCCGGAGTAGATTAGTTCTACTTCGGGAATCATAATTTTAGAATTATTCCCACCATGAAATAACAGCTAACGTAAAGATCCGGAATATTTCATTTGTAGGCACATTTGTAGGCACATGCATAAAAAAAGTTTCCATGTTTTCTGAAAGCCTCTGTTTTAGTTGTGATTCCGGGTTGATTAAACCTTCTGATCCGACCAATTCTTCAAAGAAATTCAATATATCCAAAAAATACATACTGATAAAAAATACCAAGCATTTGCTCATGCAATTGTCAACATTGACTGTATTAGGTGAGCTAAAAGTTAAAATCAATTGAAGATAAGTCCTGATTTCATAAAAACATGTCATATATTAGGTGTTCATTTACCAGGTAGTTAAAAAGGAGGTAAATAATTCTAACATAACCAAAATAGAGATAACTATGAATGAGATAATCCATGAAATTGTTTTGAGAGCTGAGACATTGCATGAACGGATTGAGCATAAAAACGCGCTCGAAAAACAGGAATTATCCAATATTGCTCAGGCTCGGTTACAGGAATGGAAAGAAGCGTGCGCTCTCGGCGAAGAAGAAATTTTCCAACGAAGACTTGTCAACGATGATATAATGGAATCTGAACTCCTTCAAATCCTTAGTGAAACAACCAATATACATTCACTAACGTTGCCTGAATGGGCCTTGAAATTTGATATGATTCTTGAAAACCTCCTGTTAGTTGATTATAATGACATTAAAGCTGAGGCCAGAATACTCTTACAGGATGAAGAATTTGCAAAAGTTCCCTTCCCTGATCTTTTGCTTCCCTTTGTTAACTATGGGGTTAATGACTTGCAGACCCGAGCCGGCAAAAGCATGGAGATTGTAGGGAACAATGTTGTCACACTTCTTAAAAAACAGCTGTTATTTATTTTATCTTCTTATACTGCTCAAACTTTTTACCTTGAATTTTTAGTTTTTAGAACCCAACGGCAGAGTTCAATGGAGCGATTAATTTCTATCAGCAAAGCAGATCCTGGCACCGGGTTATATGATGAATTTGTGTGCACGTTATTCCAGGGTGGCTGGATGGAGTTTTTTCGTGAATATTCAGTGCTTGCCAAAATGATTGCAATGACTGTTGAGCATTGGGTAAGCAATACTGTCATATTATTGTCCAGACTCACTACTGATATTGATAAGATCAAGGATCATTTCTCTCCTCAACTCCCTTTGGGGAAGGTGGAAACGATCACTGGCGGTCTTTCAGACTCGCACAATCATGGGAAAAGAGTATCAATTCTCTGTTTTGAAAATGGTTTGAAAATCGTCTATAAACCGAAAGAGCTGGCTTTGGAATCCGCCTATTCAAATTTACTGGATTGGATCAATAATTCCGGAGAATTTCCTGCATTGAAACCACTCGAAGTTTTGAGAGGAGATGATTATGGTTGGGTTGGGTTTGTTGAATTCAGGGAATGTGAAAGCGAAGAGCAGATCCGGGATTATTACAGAAGAGTGGGAATGTTAATCTGTATAATCTATGCCTTGAAGGGGAATGATTGTCATTATGAGAATTTGATAGCTTGCGGGGAATTTCCAGTGATCATTGATCTGGAAACCATCATGCATCATACCGCTAAAGGTATAATGGGTGAAGATGTGGAAAGTGCAACCTATCTGGCCTATGAACAGTTTGGAGATTCTGTTTTTAAAACAGGATTGTTACCGTCCTGGAATGCAGGTAAAGGTGATTATTCCTACGATCCAAGCGGAACAGGTGCTGAAGGACTCGCATTAACTCCCTTTTACTCAATTGAGTGGAAGCACCTGAATACCGACCTGATGAATGCATCTTTAAAAAGGATCATTACCCGTGAATTTGATAATATCCCAAGGATAGCAACCCAAAAATACTTACCATCAGCCTTTGAGGTGGAAATTACAGAGGGATTCACCCGGTTGTACAGGTTTTTAATGGCTAATATGGAAAAGGTACCATTGGTTGAATTTGAAGAGCAGGATGTCAGATTCATCTTCCGGAGTACAAGAATTTATGCTTTGATAATGAAAAAGTTGCAGAATCCGAGGTATATGCGGTCAGGTGTAGACCGCAGCATACAGATGGAAGGATTAAGCCGCGCCTTTCTTCACAATAAAGGAAAGAACGATTATTGGAATATCTGTAAATCTGAACTCCGGCAGATGGAAGATCTTGATATTCCTATTTTTACAGCAAACAGTAACGGGATAGATATTAGTACAGAAGGGAAGATAGTTGTAAAGGATTTCATGAATGGACCTATCCTTGAAGAGGTGAAAAATAGGATTAATTTATTGCATGAGGATGATTTAAATATTCAAATTAAGTTTATCAGGGCCTCTTTATTTTTTGAAAATTATAATGAAGGGTTTAATGCCGCTGTCGATCAGACAGGACATAAACAAGTAAAAATAGTACCTCCCGTTAGTCGGGAACAATTGATTGAAGCTTCGAAGAAAATAGGTGGTCAGATTATGGAGAATGCGATACTTTCGGCTGATAACAGCGCATCGTGGATTACTGTAGGCACACTTGTTGAAGCGAGGAAATTGCAGATGTGCCCTATGTCATTAACACTCTATGATGGTATTAGCGGGGTGGCACTATACATGGGCGCATTGTTTAAGGTTACCGGAGAAGAACGTTACAGGGAAATGGCTTATACTGCAATAGCCTCCATCCGAAAATCGCTCAGGATAATGGATGAATACACGCTTCACCTAAAACTATTTCAGATTGGAATTGCTGCAGGCCTCACTTCCATTATGTATAGCCTTGTCCTGTTATCTGAATACCTTGATGACCCGGATCTTACCGCTGAGGCTGAATTACTGGCCGATAAAATAAGCGTTGACTTTATAAAGAGTGGTACAGACTATGATGTCATGTCAGGTTCTGCAGGCGCAATACTCGGTTTTATAAAACTTTACAAGCAAACACAAAACCCTGGAATGCTTGAAAAAGCAAAGATTTGCGGGGACCATCTCGTTCATTCAAGGACAATCATCGGCAAGGGTATGTGCGGATGGCCTTTCCTGGGAGGTAAAATCCTGGCTGGTTTTTCACATGGAGTGGCAGGTATTGCCTATAGCCTTTTCTGCCTATATGAATTGACAAAAGACGAAGGATATTTCAACGTAGCAGAGGAAGCCATCCGGTATGAAGATAGCTTGTATGTGCCGGATATCAAAAACTGGCTGGATATTAGATTGTTGCAAAGATATGGAGACCCTGAAAAACCAAACTTCATGGTTAGCTGGTGCCACGGCGCACCGGGAATTGGACTTGGGAGGCTCGCATCCATACACCTGCTGAATAATGATCAGATTTCGTTTGATATCAACACTGCTATTGAAACGACCCGCAATTATCCTGTAATTAGCGTTGATCATCTGTGCTGCGGCAACCTTGGCCGGGCGGATATACTTCTTTATGCTTCTCAAAAACTGAATGCTCCTGATCTCAGATCAGTGGCATTAAAAATCGCTGCCTCTGTCATTCACAATGAAAACGACAATGGGTATTACTCACTTTACCATTATACCCGGTCGAATATTCAGAATTTTGGTTTCTTCCAAGGACTTTCAGGGATTGGATATGAGTTGTTAAGGCTTGCATACCCCGAAATGATCCGATCTGTTTTGATTTTTGAATAAATATCCTGAATATTTGTTATTCTTTATTATTTGATTTAACTTTGCAAGGTATCCAACTAATTACTTGATTCTAAACTAAGTATGCTCTTTTAGCTTCTTTCTCTTATTTGGTTGGGATTATCAAAAAAATATGATATTGCAATGCTCACTTTAGCGGATCATATTGAAGTAGTTGAAAATGATTTTCATCCCTCACTGTTATCGAAAGATAACATCGGGCAGGTTAAACATTTTGCACTGCAATTTCCTTACGATATCACCAGAGATGTCGGTTTTGAGAGTCATTTGGCTGAAAGCCACGGTTGGGTGGACTTTCTTTTCAGTGTGACTAAACGATCCTCAGGCGCAAAGATCCTGGCCGGAGAATTTCCTTTTACAGGTGTGTCTGCGACCCCTGCTTTGCAATACGCATGGGGAAAAATTCAACGCTTTTCAAGCGAGTGGATTACTCCGGGGAGTTTTTTCAACAATTGCATCGATACCATCTGGTTTGAATTTGATCATGGGGTTGATTCTCTGTCGGAAATTCCAAAGATGTTCCTGGGCATTGCTCAATCCCAGGAGCAAATCTCTTTGAACAGGGTTTCTTTTGCATCTGACCTGCTTTATAATTTCTCCCGGGTATTGTCAGAAAATCCCATCAACATCGATCTCCGGCAGAAAATAACCCAGTGCATCACACTTCTGCCTGAAAAGGCAAGACTCTACCATTTCGGATTTTATCTCTCAACGAAATTGATTGCGGTAAGACTCGTACTGGTTAACATTGAATTCCCGTCACTCATACAGTACTTACAAGCGATTAACTGGACTGGTGACATCAGCAGATTGCAGACAACACTGGGTGAAATAAAAGACCGTTTCGATTATTTTGTTTTTAATCTGGATGTGGGAAGCGAAATTTACCCAAATTTAGGGATCGAATGTTATTTAAACAACATGACACAACCTTCTGATGATGCCCGATGGGAATCTAATCTGAACTGGATGGTAAGTAAAGGATGGTGTTTACCCGGGAAAAAAGACGGATTATTACAATATTCCGGTATGCATAAAGTTGAACACTTCTATAAACTTAACTATCTGAACAGTGTGAACCATGTCAAGATCGTATTTAAAAATGCTGAAGTTGCAGCGGTAAAAGCTTATTTCGGAATCTATATCAGGAACTTCAAACAATAAACATTACTGTCTCTTTTTATAAACTATTATTATGGAAACGAAAAACACAATGAAAGAATTAGAAGAAAGGATTATTTTAAAAGCTTTGAAAGATTCAACATTCAGGGAGCAACTCCTCAAAGATCCTAAAGGCGCTATTGGACAAGAATTGGGTATCGCACTACCTGATCATTTGTCGGTAAAGATTGTTGAGGAGAAAGAAAATGAAGTGGTTCTGGTCATTCCTCAAATAGCTCAACAAGAAGATGAGATCACCCAGTTAGAGCTTGAATCAGTCGCAGGAGGATGGACGGGTGACAGTGATTGCGGATCATGTACCCATTGCATGCCTGGTGGTGGTTAATATTCACTCATTACTAAATTTTATTCTATGGAACCAAAACAATCTCGTAAAGCTCTTGAGGAGAAGCTTATAGAGCAGTCGCTGAAAGATGAAAATTTCAGGAAAACCCTCCTTGAAAATCCAAGGGAAGCACGGGAAAAGAATTAGATGTTACGTTGCCAGAAAACCTCGTTATCAAAGTGGTTGAAGAAAAGGGAAACGAGGTGTATTTGGTCATCTCTCAACAAGCTCAACAAGAAGATGAGATCACCCAGTTAGAGCTGGAGTCAGTATCTGGCGGTTGGTCAGGGTCAGATTGTGGTTGTACTCCTCCTTCTTGCTGTGGGATTACCACTGGCTAATCAGCAAAATGGTTGATAGTAGTGGATGTTTTCGGACAAATAGCCACTGCCTGTATATTATTAATTAAACTCTTAATTCACACTCGTAATCAAATTTAGCATGGAAACGAAAAACCAAATGAAAGAATTAGAAGAAAAAATTATTTTAAAAGCTTTGAAAGATTCAACGTTCAGGGAGCAACTCCTGAAAGATCCTAAAGGCGCTATTGGGCAAGAATTGGGTATAGTGTTGCCTGATCATTTGTCTGTAAAGATTGTTGAGGAGAAAGAAAATGAAGTGTATTTGGTCATTCCTCAAAATGTTCAACAAGAAGATGAGATCACCCAGTTAGAGTTGGAGTCAGTATCTGGTGGTTGGTCTGGAGGAACTTGCGATTGTAAACCTTCTTGCTGTACGATTACCGGCGGATAGTCAACAAAAGGATTGATGGTAGTGGATTTATTCGGACAAATAGCCACTGCCTTCACATGCTTATTTTAACTCCTAAATTTAATTTAATTTCCAATTCACCAATTAATATTTAACAAAATGGAAGATTCTATAAACCAGAACGAAAAATCACCTGAGTTGGGGCTAAATCCAGAAAAACTTGATCTTACCTTGAGTGAGAAAGAGTTGGAACAAGTTGTCGGCGGAAATAATCCAACCTGCGGAGAAGTTGGAGGTTTGAATTCGGAGTGTACGAAAACAGGACTTCCGGGTTCAGGTCCGACTGTCGGTTAATCGTCAAAATAAGGATTCTATTTGGCGGTTGCTTAAAAAGTTACAAATAGTTTTCTATCATCTATTCCAATGTTTTTGCTTCCTTATTCTTGAAAAATATAGAAGTTTGGATTATCTTTTTGAGCACTGATACTGTTAATAGACAACACTCATAGTAATATTAAAAGATAATGAATTTTAACAGTAAGATTATCAACGGGCATTACCTGGTAAGTTCTTCCTCTACTGGGGCGATGAGTCTTTTCTCTCCCGCTGAATATCTGGCATTTGAGGCTATTTCCAAGGCAGGTGGTGAAGATCCCGGGGAAGTGGTGAAACGTACTCTTGCGTCTCATGGCTGCAAAGAAGAAGAAATAGCAAATTTCTCAGGCATTTTTCTGAGGAAACTGAAGCAGCAGGGTTGGTTCAGGAATGAGAGGATTGAAACTGAAGTCCCTTGCCTACAGGTTGTTTACCTTACTGTAACTACATCCTGTAACCTTTCCTGTTCGTATTGTTATATAGGTGATAACAGACGCGTTGCTGACCATTCCATGAAAATACGAGAAGTGGAAACTATCATTCAAAAAATACGCAGTCAAAGTCCTTCTGCCCGGGTAATGGTTACAGGTGGTGAACCCCTTACTCACCCAAAAATACTCGATATTCTGGATATCCTGGAAAGCAATAACCTTCAGTTTTCGATCGCAACTAATGCAAACCTGATAGATGAATCTTTTGCCAAAAAACTTAAGGGATATTTGAATCTGGTGCATGTACAGGTAAGTCTGGATGGAATTACCCCCGAAGTTCATTCCATTACCCGCGGAAACAGCTATGAGGCAACAATCAGGGGTATTAATATCCTTGCTAAATACAAGGTGTGTGTTTCTCTTGCACCGACTGTTCATGAAGGAAACCTTCATGAAATACTTGACATAGCGCGTTTTGCATACCGTAACGGTGGCTTATTTGACCCAAATCATCTGCGTAAGTTTCCTCATGCACCAAATGCCTGTAACATCAGCCTTGAACCGGATTCCCTGAGGAATATCATTATTGAAACCTTTGAGAAAATTCACAAAGAATTTGACCATACAGACGAACCAAAAATGTATGACAGCAACAGTGAAAACATCCGGGATACCCGTTGCCGGTATGTTTGCGGGAATGCATGGTATAATGTGGATATCGATTGGAACGGCGACGTTTATCCCTGCCACCTTCTTCGCGAAAAGGAATTCATCCTCGGAAATATACTCGAAGAAGATTTCCCGGATATCCTGGAAAAGGGTAGGAATAGCAAAACCCGCTTAAGAGCATATGAAATCCCGAAGTGTAAAGAATGCCCTTTTGTAGCAACATGCGCAGGTGGGTGCAGGGCATCAGCATTCTATACCAAGGGAACCATTGCTGCTGAGGATGAATTCTGCGATATCCTTTACAAATTTGAAGTTGATAAATTATTCCTTAAGAAAAACATATCTTTTCACTTGTAAATGCCCGTTTCTACTTTAAGAAAGATAGTTCAAAAGGCTACTACTTACCTTTGTGGTAGCGTAGGGAAAGACCACTTATGGAGAGATTTTTCACTGGACCCCGGCGAAAGCGATGAATGGGTATCTGGATATATTGGAGCCATATTGTGTGAAACGGATGATTCTTTGGCAATATTTTTTGCACAGGATGCATGGAATGTCCTTGGTTGGCGATATATTAACGGCAAGCAGGGATGGGGCTACAGCGGAAAAGCAATAGTTGATGCCGATTCCACTATATGGTGCCTTAACCTTGCTGAAATACTTGGGAAAGGTGATCATCTCGTTGCAGAATCTGCAAAAAAGATTCTACAACAACATCTGACTTCAGATGGGGGAATCTCAACGTATACTCGCAATGATATTTCAGGTATGGTGTTAACAGAAGAAATAATTAAAATGCGCCAGGGATGGTTGCAGGCACATAATTGTGTTACTGCGGCTTCCGCTGGTTTAAAAGGGGTTAAAACCTTTACAATACCATATTTGGTTGAGAAACAACAAGAACCTGGCCATTGGAAAGGTTATTGGTGGTACGATGATGAATATGCTACGGGGTTTGCTACAGAGGCAATCGCGTGTTCACAGATTGATCCCAGGGACAAAATTATTGAACTTGCTTCATCTTGGGTGGCTGCAAAACTCCAATCAAAAGGTTATATTTCCAATAAGTTCTTTATCGACGGCTCACCATTTGCAACCGCTCTGGGATTAAGGGTTCTGTTGTTTTCTGAAAGAAGCAACCCAAATACAGCGATGTTAAAAAGAGGGATAAATTGGTTACTACGACAACAAATGCCGAACGGATCATGGCTCTCTTCGGCAATACTTCGTGTGCCATCACCATGGGTGACAGATCCTGACCAGTATTCAGAATGGGAAATTGGTATCAAACAACCATGGGGAGAACTTTGCCTGGATCAGAATGGATTGTTTACTACAGCAACCGTTCTAAAGACACTGGTTATGTATAACAATCTTTTCAATACAGATGAATGAGGTTTAAAAAGCTGCCAGCTTGACCAATCAACCAATCATTTGACGTTTCACCAGTGAAGCAAAGTGCCCATTTCCCAATATCAGATCCTGGTAGGTACCTTCTTCAACAATCCGCCCATTTTCTAAAACATAGATTCTGTCAGCTTTTGAAATTGTGCTCAGGCGGTGGGCAATAACAACCCTGGTTGCCTGTATATTGTTCAGACTGTCAGTTACAATACATTGTGTTTTGTTGTCGAGGGCGCTGGTTGCCTCATCAAGAAAAAGAATCCGGGGTTTTGTAACCAGGGCCCTCGCTATCAGGATGCGCTGCCTCTGCCCGCCGGATAGTGTACTTATCCCTTCTGAAATTGGGGTGAGCATGCCCATTGGCATCATCTCAATATCCTCGCCAAGACCAGCAAGGTTGGCGACCTCATACACATCATCGAGTGTTGCATCTGTAATTCCTGCAATATTCGAAAATATGGTTCCGGGAAAAAGTTGAGAGCTTTGCAAAACGGTACCTATCTGCCTTCTGATTGATTCGGGGTCTACCATTGAGAGATCGTGCCGGTCATAACAAACGGTCCCTGTTTCAGGAGGTTCAAAGCCAAGTAGTAACCGCAGCAGTGTTGATTTCCCCGATCCTGATGGTCCCACAATGGCCACAAATTCCCCGGAGTCGACATGAATTGAAACATTTTGGAGCACCAACGGCGATTTATCTTGATACCTGAAATTCAGGTTGGATACATCAACGGTGCCATGCAAGGGAGCACTGGCAGGTTTGGCCTGATAATTTTCAGGCAAGGTTTCCAGAATAGGCTTGACATTATCGAACAAGGGTATCGCGAGAAAAAATGAGACAATAGCTGCGGCAGCCCCCATACAGGCCATAATAGTAATATTGAGTGCCGTGAAAAAAGTCATGAATTCGCCAGTTGACATTTTTTTGGATACCAACAAATGAATATAGATGAATATAAGAATTAAAACCAGAACCGGAGTAAAGGTAAGTATCTGCTGGACCACAATAGTCAATTTCCTTAAAGCGATGACTTCCCTTTTCTGGTTGGCAAAGCGGTTAGCCCATTGCTCGAATGCATGTATTTCGGACCCGGATGTTTTAATTTTAGTGATGCTGGTTAACAATTGGGTAATGATACCATAAAGAGTATTTTGAAAACCAATCTGTGCTGTTTGCAGTTTTTTCATTCGAACTCCGATAAGTCCGACTACGAACACGCTTAGAAATAAAATCCCAACGGTCAGAAATCCCAGGAAAAAATTGAACCAGAAGAGAAAAATTACATTAAATACGAGCGTAACAGAACTAAGCAAGGCGAATACCACCGTATCCGAGATTGCCTTTCGCAGCATCAGAATGCTGTTGGTTTTTAGTGCAAGTTCTCCTGAAGTATATTTTCTGAAAAACGGAATAGGAAGGTTTAACAACCTGTCCCAGATAGCAGACTGAAGGAAGAAATCCATTTTAGTTTCAATTCGGACCATGGCAATACTTCGCATCAATTGAAACAGGGATATCGAAATTCCGGTAAGTATCAGGATAATACCAAAAACCCAAAGTAAGCTGAGATTCCCTTGAGGAATTACCTGATCGAATACTACTCCTGTCACTACCGGAATGAGCAAATTAAGTAATCCGCCTACCAGGGCAAGGATGCAAACAAAAATAATTTCGTGTCGGCAATTTTTTATGCCAAATTTGATGAGCTCGCTTCCAGTAATCACCTTATCTGGTAAAGGAGGATAAAACTGATAAGCAAATGGCTGAATTAATGCTGATAACGAGGTAGACATTCGTTTCCGGATTCCGGCAACAAGGTCAATGTATTCAATCTGACCTGGAATTTTCTGCACCAGAGCTACCGGATTTTGACCTTCGACTGTAAAAGCAAGAAGAGAACCTGTATCCTTCCGCCACCAATCGGCTTCAAGTCTTACTTTCCTTGCTCTGAAACCTGATGCATGCAAAACATCATTCAACGAAAAGGGTTGCTGTTCTTCTGTTCTGGGTTTGACTGGTTTTTTAACATGAATCCCGGTATATTGTGCAACCAGCTTACATGTTGCAAGCATAGGATCTTCACGGCTTTCGTAAAAACTCTTTCTTATTTTAGTGTTGACTACTGAGGCCATCCTGTATAAAGTATCAGATTGGCTTAGTTTGGCATATCCTGATTTCTCATTCAAAAGGTTTAATTCATCAACTCTGGAAAACTTATCTTTATACTCCAGACAAAGTAGCAGCAGGTAGTAGAACTGTTCGAGCAAGTCCCAGAAAAATGGAATTTTCAATGCTTCATCAGTGGGGTGGCAATGTCCCCGAACTTCATTAAGCGGTTGGAGATACAATTCGCCTGTAACCGGAATCAATGTTTTCATCCCTGTTTTTCGTACTTCATTCAACCCAAGTAAAAGTGCATTGCCATCTGTTATCTCAATCCACAGAACCTGTTTTCTGCTATGAATATATGAATTCGCCCGAAATGATTGATCTAATCCCGCTAGTATACTTTTTCCCGAGGTTTCCATACCGCCGAGCGATACGCCTGTGGCCAAGTGGGTAATCCATCTTTCGATAAGGGGAATAATGATTTGATTATTAGCACTATCTGTAGAAAATTCTCTTAATGCAGACAACCTGAATTCAACTATAACAGTATTTTGTGTTGCTACTGCAAGAAAATGGATATCCGCTTCCTCCTCAATCATTGGAATTGAAAGTAGAATTTCTCCTTTTTCAGCTGTAAAATAATGCGTCCGGGCTCCTTTAGCAATACCCTGCTCAATCCTGACAGAGAACACATCAATTCTTCCTTCAACTATGTACCATCCCCAGCCTGGTTTATTAAGAAGGAAAGGGTGGTTACTTTCTACCCGTATATGTGATTCATTTTTAAAGAGCTGAGCGGCTTTATCCATTTAGATTATATTGAATGGTCATTCTTGAATTAAATCCATGTATAATCCTTTCTCCAATATAAGCGATTCATGTGTTCCACGTTGAACAATCTCGCCCTTTTTTAACACGATTATCTCATCACAATCACGGATAGTACTTAACCTATGTGCAATGATCAGACAGGTGCAGCCTCGTCGCCTCAGATTCAAATCGATAAGATGTTCTGTTTTGGCATCAAGCGCGCTAGTGGCTTCATCTAAGATAATAACCGAGGGGTTATTAACCAGTGCCCGGGCGATTTCGATTCTTTGCCTTTGTCCCCCGCTGAAATTTCGCCCGTTTTCTTCTACTTCACTATCAAACCCACCCGGGCGCGAAGCAATATCTTCATAAATGCATGCATCCATGGCGGCCTGATGGATCTGTTTTTCCGGTACTGAGGGATCCCACATGGTCAGATTTTCGCGAATAGTTCCACCGAACAAAAATATACTCTGATCAACGATGGAAACAGATTGATGCAACAACAATGGCGAAATTTCATCTGTCTTTCTCCCGTCAAAGCGTATCTCCCCTGACCAGGGTTGGTATAACCCGGATACAAGTGCTGCCACAGTGGACTTTCCGGAACCCGATTGCCCCACAATGGCAACACGGAATCCCGGATTAAGACGAAGTGAAAAATCCTTGATCAATGGCGATTCCAGCAGACTGTAACCAAAAACGATATTCTTCAATTCAACATATCCTTCAGTTTTGATTACTAGCTTTCCTGAATTTGAATTCTTTTCCTGTTCTGTTGCAGAGGAAGGATATTGATATACATCGGCAATACGCCGCATACTACCCTCAACTTCCTGAAGGGTACCTCCAAGATTAACCAGTGTAATGATGGGTTGTGTAAAACTAATAAGTAATGCCTGAAAAGCTACAAATGTGCCTACTGACATGGTCCCGTTGATGATATAGAAACTACCTGCTACCAGCACAAGGGCAGTGGTGAGTAATCCCAGAAATAACGGTGCAATCTGAAGAGTCTGCGATAACAGCCCTAACTTTTGCTGGAGGTTCAACAGTTTAGTCTGAAAGCCTGACCATCGGCTAAAAAATTCCTGCTCGGAGGCATTGGCTTTGATACTTTCAATCATCCTTAGTCCTGAGGCGGCCAAACCGAAAATTCTCCCATTCTCCTGTAGCATCTGCTGATTAATATCTTTTCGTTTTCGGGAAATGTGTTTTAATGCAGCAAAATTTAGCAATGAAAGCAATATCCCAATGATGGTGAGGGGGATACTGTAAAATGCCATCAAAATGGTATAGATCACAATAGTAAACAAGCTTATCAGGGTATTCCCCAGCTGACCAGAAAGCTGCATTGCTACATCGTTGTTGGAGCCAAGCCGCAAGGCCAGATCGCCGGGTGGCCTCTGAATATGAAAGTTAACCGGCAGGTGGAGCAGCCGCCAAAAAAACTTACTGCTAAAACCAATGGATAAACTTGCCTCAAACCTTACAAGGCTTCCTTGTTGTACCCAGGTAAAGAGTAACCGCAAAATGGCTGAAAAGGTCAAACCAATCACCAGGGGAACGAACCATGAAGACGAGTCACTCAGAAACACCTGGTCGACAAATATTTTTGAAAATATAGGGATTAATAAGCCGGGGATAACCATCCCGATGCTTGTCAGAAACAGAAATAAAAGATCTTTTCCGTATCCCTTGAACCAGGTTTTTAACAGTGGCATGAACATCTCCTTACTGCCCGACTTCCTAAATCCTGGCCCTGGTTGAATGATTAATACCACACCGGTAAAATTTTCATCAAAGGTTTTATCATCAACAACTCTCGGACCTGAGGCAGGATCGTTCAGGAAAACCTTATTTTTACCGAATCCTTCCAGTACAAGAAAATGGCCGAACCGCCAGAACAATATTGCAGGGAAGCCAATTTTTTTTAATTGTTCGGGCTCCTTCCTGAAGGCCTTGACTTCGAGTCCGTACATACGAGCTGCTTGGGCTAAATTTGCGGCATTGCTTCCATTGCGAGAGACCCCGCAATCGACCCGTAATTTCTCCAATGGAATATGGCAACCATAGTAAGATAAAATAATTCCGAGAGAAGCTGCACCACACTCCATCATCTCCATTTGCAGATAAGTCGGTGTTTTGACCCGGCGAATTCCACGGTAATGTTGGATGGTTTTTTCCAGAAAACTGTAGCGTTTGATCAGCATGGATCGGTTATTTTAATTTTTATGGAGCAAGTAGATTTGCAATCGGGCTGTCTTGTGAAATTATTGCTTCTCCATTGAGGACCTTACCATAAAAATCATTTACTGAGAAACCTTTATATGGATCAGTTTTACCCAATGCAGGAATATAGACAGTGCGAACCAGAAAATAATTTCCTTTTTTTAATTGTGACCTCACCTCTTTGTCGGGCATTGTATTATCGATTGAAGCATCAGAAAGGGGTATTTTACCGATGTAAATGATCCGGGTACTAATCCTGAGGGATTCAGATTCATGTAGCTTCATCAGGATGTTAACATTTTGTCCTATAGATAGATTACTCATTGATTTTTCAGATGCAAAAAACAGAAATTCCGGATATAACAGTTGTTCTCTGTGAAATCTTCCGATTTTTGCAATCGTGGTGCCGGGTAAAAGAAAGACTCCCTGGCGGATATCCAGTTCAACAAGTTCTCCGTTACATGGCGATAAAATGTATTTCGCAGTGTTCGCGTTTTCATGTATATATCTCACGATGGGTTGGCCTTTAAATACACTGTCACCCGTTTGGTGAAAGATTGAATCAACCTGCCCCGATTCGCTAACAATTAACAAATGGGGTGGATTGACAGGTTGAATGATTCCTATCATTACGACCTTGTTTACTATCTGTCCAAAGACGACCCAAACGACTCCGCCAAGGATCAGGCAAAGCAGCGATAAAAGCAGAATCCATGATAATCTTGAATTAACTTGCAATAGCTCATCAAGATCATCAGGTGTGGATAATTTTTCAAGAGCTTTTTTTCTGAATATTTCCCTGTTGAACATGATTAAATTTGTTAACTGTACAAATTTAATAAACTAAACTCTCCCCCGGGAAAATGTTACATATTATATCCATCCACGGAAAGCCCCAGTTTTTCTATCATTTTCTGAGTTTTCGAGGAGATCTCGTTACACTTCTAAATCTACAATTACTTGTAGTCGTAAATCCATAGGAAAATATGTGTCCTTTATTTTTCCTTCCCTCCATTGTATTCTTGCTCCCATGAATTCAACTTTTATACGGTTGTGAGATGTCCTGGAGATCATGGACTCTTTTGATGGTCATGGAAAGCCGGTCAGATTCCAGTTGAAATTTGTCACTGCAAACAGGTCGGAGAAAACCGGTGGAGAGGTCATAGAACTGAATGATGCCTGCAAATGCTCAGTAAGAACGAAAAAGGGAAAGGAAATCTTTGCAGCAAAAATGAACTTCCCTGTCGATGACAGGATTACAAAAGATCCCAACCACTGGGTCAATTCAACCAGGAACATCCTTTTACCCAACGGGCAGAAGAGAAAACTCCATATCCGGCTGATCATCGAATTCAATAACAAGAAAGTCTGTTACTGATGAAACAAAATATCGTTTACGAAAACGGAATTGCATTCTTACCGGGAGCCAAAGCCGTGGCAACATCCTATAAAAAAACAGAGGATGCTGCCACTGAGAAGGTCGTGATTCCGGCGCGACTCGACCAACTGTAAGACTTTGTAGATATACCAATGGTTTCCAAGGTGTCATTTTCGTCGGGTATCGGATTTGCGTTATTTGAGGGTTCGGATTAGCAGGATTCGAACCTATGATCCCGTTTTTGATGGATTACGATTGATTTGAATTTGCCTTAATAAGTTGTTCCTGCAATTCAATGATCTTTTTTAAATCCTTCACCTTGTCCATCAATTCAAGCACCTGCTTTTCACTTTCCGGATCCTTGACGTAAACCACATTTTCTGAAGGAACGGGGATCGGATCGCCATTTTCAAAGGTCGCTATCTCATTCAAATTTACTTTTAGGAAATTTGCGATTAAGCGCGCATTTATTTCACTGGTGTGCCCGGACTTAATAAGCTTGCTTACGGTCGCTGTGTTTATCTTGCAAAATTTAGAAAGTTCCTTTTGACTGGACCCGATTTGTGTTATCAGGGTCTTGATCTTGTTACCATCGACTTTCATTTTGCTTAATAGTGTTAATTAGATGTTAATTTATTTCGCAAATGTAAACTATTTGATGTGACAAGTCAAGTATATCTTATTATTTAATGCTATTTAATTTATTGATAAGATTTATTAATCAGATAATCAGTGTAATATAATTATTCTTCGAATAATTTAATAATTTGCAATTAGATTTATAAATAATAAATACATTTGCCGAAAATTAAATATACAAATTTTATGAGTAACGAAGAAATGATTTTAAAAGAACTCAGGAGCATCCGACTCGCGCTTGAAATAACCGCTCCCAAAAGATGGCAGAAGATCCCTGAAGCATCTAAAACGCTTGGCATACCTCAATCACGAATCAGGGTTCTGGCAGATGCAGGAACGATCCCTGTTTCGGTTTTGGCAGTCACTAAAAGCAGAAAACATTACCTGGTTGATGTAGTAAAGACAAGGCAATTGATTGAAGAAGGTGGCATGATGCCGAAAGTAAAATGATGTCAGTCTTTGAAATGACAATTGCTAATAGTCTCTAACCCTTTGCTGCATGAAGACATTCTCAAATATGTCCAAGCCCGATCTCGCTTTGATTGATATCGCCCTGGCTAATCTTAGCGAATCCATAGCCTTTTATGGACGCCTTGTCGAAGTTCAAGATCATGACCCATTGCCAGGACTATGCTTTGACGATTCATCAGCCGGTAAATATTATGATCGAATCATAGAATTACAAATTGCCATTAGAGCAGAAACCAATTCCAATGACTGACATTCTATATTCCTCCATGAAAGTATCAAATCAGTCATCCCGGATTCCAAGTAGATATTTATGATGGAAGTAGACAGGAACACCATCTATGGCGGAGCAATTGGTATGCAATTGGACTCCATTGCTGAGATTACTGCGCTGCTTGATAAAGCCAAAGCAAAATCCGGTGAGACTGAAACCTGGAAATTTTGGAAAAGACAGCTTGATATCGCAAAACATTCATACGCTTTCATGATGGACATGGAGCCGATGATCAGGGAAAGGGATCAGCTCAAACAGGAGAATTCTTATATGCGATGGGCACTGGCGAAGGAGAAGGATATTAATATGGCCATCAGGTCCCTCGCACAGGCAAAGATCAATGGCAATTTCACGGAAATTGTTGCAATGGTGACTGAACTTTTCAGTATCGCTCCCGAATTATTGGAAAGGATATCCCGATGAGCGAACTCCCGGAAGGTCTCGATCTAATCGAATCAGATGCCGGTGCAAAAGAAAAGATTTGCGCCGAAGCTGAAATCTTGCTTAAGGATGCCGGTGACAATATCTTTCAGCAATCCGATGCTATTTCCATAATCTGCCAGAATTTCATTGAACTGAAGGATCCCGCTTCGGCAGATCTGTTCTTCAAATACGTTTCGAAGAAATTCAAAATAGCCAAAAAGATATTCACGGACAGTTTCAAAAAACTGTCCGATGAATCAAAAAGACCTGCACCCACAAGGAGAAAGTACCAGGATGATGAAGATGATGATGAAAATTTGGGCTGGTTTGTACGCAATAACTCTTATTGGTTTTATACCAAAGATGGTTTGCCCGTTAAAGGTTCAAATTTCATTATCAAACCTTTATTCCATATCTATTCAAAAATTGATAATAAACGCCTGGTGGAGATCACCAATGATAAAGGATATTCCAAAATCGTTGATATCCCTTCGAAGAATTTTATCAGCATGGAGCAATTTGCCGCATACTGCTATTCAGAAGGGAATTTCATGTGGACAGGCGTTAAATCAAATTTTCAGAAGATCCTCCAGTTCATATCCGCTGATTTTCCCGAGTGTAAAGAATTGAAAACTTTAGGCTGGAGAAGAGAGGGTTTTTATGCTTTCGCCAACGGCATTTACAATGGCGTATGGCAACCGGTGAACGATCTTGGCATTACCTCCCATAAAGACAAACAGTATTTCTCCCCGGCTTTCTCAGTGGTATATGCCGACGTAATGGATGATGCCGATGATTACCAGAACGACCGGTATTTCATTTACAACCAATCACCGATATCTTTTGGTGAATGGACCATGATCATGTCCAATGTCTACGGGAAGAATTCCATGATGGGTATATCCTATGCAATTGCCACCTGCTTTAGGGATCTGATTTATGAAAAATACAAGTGCTTTCCGCACTTGTTTTTGTTTGGAGAAGTCCAGTCCGGTAAAAGTCAATTGGCCTGGTCACTCTCAAACCTATTTTTTCATAATCAACCAGCCTTCAATCTTACATCCGGAACCCATGTCGGCCTTTCACGCAGAGCTGCCCGAAGCAGAAACGCAATACTCTGGTGCGATGAATATAACAATGAAATTGATCCAAGGCGCTTTCAATTGTTGAAAGCCGCTTTTGATGGCATCGGTCATGAAAAAGGCAAAATGACACAAGACACCCGCACCACGACCGACCAGATCAATTCTTCATTTGTTATTTCAAGTCAGTACCTGCCGATCCTGGATGATAATGCGCTTTTCACCCGTTCATGCACACTCTATTTTGCCAAAAGAGCATTCAGCAAATTTGAAATGGATCAATTCGATAAACTCAAAAAGATTGAAGAAAAAGGCATCAGCTCCTTGCTTTGTGATATTCTTGATTTCAGGCCATTGATGGAAGCGCAATTTGCTGTTGCCTTTGCCACATTGTTTGACGAAATGAAAGCAAAACTTATGGAAGAACAACTTCCATTTAATGAAAGATTACTTCGTAATTATTGCCTGATCCTCACACCGGTCAAGATCATTCTTGAAAGCGAATCACCTTTATCATTAAGCTTCAAGTTTGAGGATATTTTTGCTTTTGCCAAGCATGATATCACAAATTTATCAAAGCAGATCTCCAGCAGCGAATCAATTGCCGGTTTCTGGAAGACTGTTGAATATCTGATTGATAAAGGTGACGTTAAAGCCGGAATTGACTTCAATATTAAAGATACTCCATCGCTGAAGTATAAAGACAAGGATGATAAAGAACAAAATCATCCATTTGCACCACCCAACAATACTTTGTTATTTATCAGATTCTCCACCATTCATCCGATGTATATGGAAAAGCATCGCCAGCAGACCGGGAAGAATGGTGTCGAGCTTGTCTCGATCCTGCATTATCTGAAAAACCATAAGTCTTATGTCGGTACAGTCCAGGCACACCGTTTTGAAACGACAAATACTTCTGCTTATGTTTTCCGGTATGGTGATGACTGGCTCAATGTAAACCTGGATCGCACCATCAAAGATACTTTCAACTCTGCCAAAACAGAATCAGAGAAATCAGCTCCAAAGAAGATTGAGGAACCGCCCCCTGATCTCTTTGCAGAGGAACCGGAACCGCCATTCTGACATGATAATTGAAAAATAAAATATAATGAAACTTTTTGAAATATTTCGCTCATTTACCGGCCAACGCTACCTACACTATATTATATTATTGATTTATATTATATTATGTAGTAAAATAGTGTTGGTCGCTGTTGGTCAGTGTTGGTCTCTGTTGGTCGCGTTGGTCTGTTGGTCGGGGTATTCATTTCAAATTATCGTGTTTTTTTTTTTTTTTTTGGAAAATTGACGACAAACCCCTCAATATGAAAAATGCATCTGTTGTTTCCAGTCCAAGTGGATTTCTTGGTTATGACAATTTGCCAGAGGGATATCGCCTGGCAACAATTGATGATTTTATTACAAAAGGCAAGCGAAATATTGGTTTAAAGTTCCTGATCCAGTGGGTAGACAATGCCTTCTTTTACCAGATTTGCGAAGTGTCAATGAATCTCACTTCCGCAATCTTGAAACCACATCTTGAAAGTAAGCGTGTTTTTGTAAAAGATGAATCCCACAAATTGTTTAACACATAGTCCGGCCGGGACCAGGGGAAGCAAACAAAGACTCCGCTGGCGCTCTGGTCCCGTTACCAGGCTTATTCAAATCAATAATTAAATAACACTAAAACAAAAAATTATGAAAACTAACAAGCAAATCAGACACGAGAAACTCATTGATTTTTTGAATCAATTTGAACAGTATCAGAATGCAAATGGACAGCCATTATTGAAGAAAACCGATAAAACGATTGGCTCGAAAGATTTGTGCAAGTTAAATATCAATGATGTCAACAAGGGTGTAGTAGCCCTTACAGATTATTTCAATCTGTGCGGTGGCTCAATTGGCGGTGACATTGATTTGTATCAATTACTTCAAGCCTATTTTTTACAGCCCGAAAAGCGTAAAGAAATGAATTTTATAGCAACGAGCAGAGTTTTACCAAACCCGGGAAGCAGTAATTAATTTTCCGGCTAATTGACCTTTATTTCCCTATGGATGAAAATTACATTTGCTCCATGAAAGACGAAGAAAGACCAACTTTAACGATAAAGCTCAAGCCTTACTTACAGGAGTATCTCAGAAGCGAGCTGAACAGAAGCCACGTATCCAAGCGAAACATCCTTGGGGTCATTCTCATGCCTTTGCTGGAGAAGCGCCCTGCGGGAATACCACCGTTCATGCCTAAGGGGGAAGAATTCATAACCTTCACCCTGCCATTCACCAGGGATATAGATATCCGTGGTGATGTCTGGATTTCCCCGGTAAACCAGGAGATGCTGGAAAAGTACCTGGAGTGGTATTTCAAGCAGCTTTTCTTCAATTACATGAATGACAAGGTCCGCTACTGCGGCTCGTTCAAAAAGGCGATCCTTCAGTTCTGCGCTGATTATGAATTTGCCATGAATCATATCAACTATGAGATGCTCAAGAAGGATTATTACCGCAAACGGAAAAGAAAAAAGGAAGAAAAAAGTTTCCCACTTTCTGTCCCTGGATTGTCCCCTGGATTTTATGGCATTTATGTCTCATTAAACTAACATGGCAAATATTTCTAGACATTCAGGTATCAATATCGGGGGGATCAGATCTGTCGCTTGGATCTTCCGGGAAGATGTTTCGATTTTTTCCTTTAATGATTTGAACCTTTACTGCTCGGTTATCACGAAAATCGGAGCGTCCTGGAATTCCATATACGGCACCCCGGAGACGATTCAGCTAGAGTCCGAGCAGCAGGATTCTCCTGCGGGAACAAAATACCTTTATAAATTGAAGCTGCTCGTTCCAAAAGACCGTGCCCCGGTCGAATCCGAATTATTTCGGATGACCGGTCGTTGTCTGATCATTAACTTGACAGACAAAAATGGCACGATCCGCATTTTTGGTACCATGGAAAACCCGATGAAACTGACCAGTAAACTAATGAAACCCGCTGCAATGGAAACATTCAACGGTTATGAGTTGCTGTTTGCAGGAGAGTTTACCAAACCTGCGGGATTCCTGTTGCCAGCAAACGGTATCATCCCGGATGATGAGACCCCCTTGGATTAATCCCTTTTAATTTTCAGTCCTTTATTTGCCCGCCATACCATTATAATATTGTATCCTGAAACAAAAGGTACAATGAATCCCATCTTAGCAGAAATCCTTTCCGGCGCATGGTTGATCTCCAAAGAGAGGTCAACCGCTTATGCTTCGATTCTGCTCTCGATGCTGAAAGGGGAAAGTTTTTCTTATGTTGATTCGGCAATTGCCCGGGAAAGAAATCGCTCCTATGTGATCGGCGCCATGGGGGATCAGCCCCAGCGGTTCGGATTTGCCGACACCAATATTCCTGAAGGATCTGTTGCCATTATCCCGATCCGCTCGGAAATCCTTAAATATGACCAGCCCTGCGGACCCAGAGGGTCGCAGTCAATCTTAAACGATGTAAAATCGGCTGATCAGAATCCCAACATTAAAAGCATCGTCCTGGTTGTGGACTCTCCTGGCGGCCAGGTAACCGGCACCGATCTGTTGGCTGATACCATCAAGAATTCTGATACTCCCATTGTTGCTTTCATCGAAGGAATGGCTGCCAGTGCAGCTTACTGGATCATTTCCGGGGCATCCAAGATTATCGCCAGCTCCGACCTTGATCGCATCGGGTCCATCGGAACCATGCTGATGGTGCAAGACCTTCAGCCGTCTCTGGAAGCTCAGGGAGTAAAATTCCATGAAGTCTATGCCAGCCTTTCGGTGGATAAGAATGCAGACCTTAACCAGGTGTTGGATGGCAACTATGAACCATACCAGAAAAATGTTCTGGACGTGATCAACAGTAAATTCTTATCCACTATCAAATCCAACCGGCCTGCACTGGATGATTCAACCCTGACGGGCAAGATGTATTTTGCCTCTGAGGCAATTGCCCTGGGACTCATCGATGAGATCGGATCGCTGGAGTATGCGATCACAATGGCAGCGGCCTTGTCACCGATGATCACAGAACTTTCAATTCAAAATGAAACCAAAAATTCAGGACCAATGAAAATTAACAACACATGGAAAGCCATTCAAGGCTTTTTCAAGATGGACCCCACAGATCTTGAAGCGCAGGAATTGACAATGGAACGGGTCCAGCAGCTAAACGATGAACTTGGAAACGTAACTACCCGTAACCAGGAATTGGAAACGCTACTTTCAGACGAACAGCAAAGCCATGCCGACACCAAAGCTGCTCTTCTGGCATTACAGTCGGAGGATGCTGCCATTCCAATTGTTGCTGCAAAAGATGTAGACAAGATTGAAAGCAGCACCGATGAGCCGGTATATGCACACGACAAAATCGCAGATGAATTCTGCTCATAATTTTAACACTTAATATTTGTATCAATGGCCGAAACAATTTCATTAGCCCAACTTAAAGCCGCATTCGGGACATACGTAGGAACGAACCAGAAGGATATTCTGCGGCTTTT